>ENA-OURS01001791-OURS01001791.1-human-gut-metagenome-genome-assembly--contig:-NODE-1791-length-16887-cov-2.355216_pt1 | contig 16887 bp, 19 predicted proteins | sample MGYA00242109_ERZ509010 | MGnify/ENA primary metagenome ERZ509010 (study PRJEB26280, sample SAMEA2338774) | human gut metagenome | biome: human gut; feature: human-associated habitat; material: faeces... | reverse complement strand
CATCGGCAAGCAGATCCTGAGAGGCCTGCATCAAGTCGGCAGTGAGGAAAGAAAGGATCACGCCGTTTTTCCGGACATCGTCAATCTTCCCCGCCGTTTTCAATGCTGCAAACACCCCCGACAGATCACTATAAACGCTGCCGGCGTTCAAGAGGTTGTTTACATTGGTAAAGGTGGAAGACAGACGCCCGGCAGTTTCCTGCAACTCCTGTTTCATTTCGTCACGGTCTGCCTGCAACGTGCTTATGTCCTCGGAACAACTGCTAATATCCTGGGACAGACTTTTCAGCTTTCCCCAAAGGGAACCGTCTTCACTCTGTGAACCGTCTTCGCTGCCGATACGGGCGTTGATATCGGCCAGCAATGCGGCCAGCGAATCACTGTCTTTAAGCCCGTCCAGAAAAGCAAGAATTTCGTTAAAGTTGTCGATTGCCTGCGAAGCGTTGTTGCCGACAAGCCGGTCGATACGTAGAGAAACGGCGTCGATAGCCTTCTGCAAGGCTGCATCGGCGGCAATGCGGGCGGCTTCCTCCGCCTCGATTTCCTTACCCTGGGAAACCAGTTTCAGGTGTTCGTTCAAGAAGCCAAGAACCGCCGCCACCATTTGGTTGGTAACGCTTTCCGCGTCCTCCGCGGTTTCAATGACTATAATAAGATCATCGATATACTCCTGTGTTGCCATATAGATACATTAATTAAATTGTTTACTGAACTCTTTGGAATGAACCCGCGGTTTCCGGTAGCCGCTTTCCGTGATTTCTCCCGTCCAGTTGGACTCCTTCTCGGCAAACGTGAGCTTTAACGTCACGTTCTGCGGCGCGTCCGGACGGACACGGTAAGAAAACTCTTCCGCCGAAGGAATTACCTTGATCTCTTCCCGGCCGTAACCTGCCAGGTAGACATCATCGGAGGAAAGCAGGTCAAGAAGAAAGCGTATTTCCTGCGGGCGTTTGAATCCCGTCTTAACCGTTACGGCTTCCTGTATCTCCGTACGTATGCGATCCGAATAATAATCATCGGTAATTTCATCGTAACGCCGGAAAACAGCGTCTTCGTCTTCATCCATGCCGGGAGTTACGCTCGCCTCGCCTTCCAGGGAAAACACCTCGTAAACCCCGTAACTGTTCAGGAACCGGAGCCGGTAACGCTCGCGGACCGTCGGGCTTTGCTCGATCCCGATCCGGAGAGCGAACGTTTCACCGCTATACACGTCAAAAAGGTTGGCCAGTACCCCGTAATCGGTAAAGAATTTAAGTCTTACGGCCTCCAGGTTCAAGGCGTAGAAATTCCCTGCCGTGCCTGGTACTGCAAGGCTTTGTCCGGTAAGAAGTTCCGTTATTTTCAGCTCGTGCTCCGGATAGATGAAACAGAGCGGGTAAAGTTCCGTCTCGCGCATCGTTATACGCCAGTCATTGCTCCGGGTGGTAAAGAAGAAATTGCAGGATTCATTCAAGAACTTCAAAGAAAAGATGTTATTACCTTCTTCATGCAATTTCTTAAAAGCCCGTTTGGATATACCGCCACGCCAGGCAGTAACAACCAAAGTGGCCGTTTCTTCCTCCTCATTTTGAAGGGTGATCGTGACGACCGCCTTGTTATACCGTTTATCGGAAAGGCTTATCAACATCTCGGAACTGTCCGTTAACGGGGGAATATCAACAAAAAGCGTTTCCAGGACCTCCGCGATATTCACCTTGAAACTTCCATTACCGTTACCGGTAAATATGGAACGCATAAATTCAAAGTTCACGAAATACATTATATTGTAAGTCGCCATAGAAGTAGTTTCTACCGAAAGATAAACAGGGTTTCCGGTAAAGGCGTTTTCCGTCGGATCAATGTTTGCTGTCAAACTCATAATTCAAAGGTGTTAACGATGAATATTCCGTTAAACTCACTCTTATTTTCAAGTCCGGAAAGGAAACGATCACGCTGATCCGTGGGAGACGTCAGGAACTTGTAAAAGTCCGAGAGCCGCCCCGCATGGTTTTCCCTCCAAAGCTTATAAAGCTCCGTCACCTGTGAAGATGACGGGGCAAGGATGATATTATTCTGCTTTTCCATGCTGCAAAAGTTGGGTTTATCAAAGGAAGAATAAAGGACGGGATCAGCTAAGCACCCTCGATGCGACAAACCTTACCTGGTATTCGACTTCTTCCGTTTCGTAACAAAAATAGTTGGCCGCGCCGGAACGCTCGTTTACCTCGATTTCAACCTCTATCTTACATTTGTAAGTTTTTTCTATGATGTTATCCTGTGCGGTGGGCGGATTTTTTAATATATCCTCATCCGTTGACGGCGTAACATACCCGTCATATATCGTATTCGATACACGGCAACCGTACACAGCATACATCCAGTGATAACGGTAATAATCTTCCCAATATTCCACCCTTCCGGCCTGTACACTCTGCAAATTGGAAGAATATACGACCCACACGTAGGAAGCACCGCCCCACACGGGAATGCCCTGTTCATTATCCAGATTATAGGGACCGATCAGACGCAGGGAACGCAACGTAATGTTTACCGGTACCAGTTTACCCGCAGGAAGCGAATAGGAAAGGCCGTCCAGAAGCATGTACTGCCCCCGCAGGGCTACCGGGGTCAAGACATCCATTTTCATAAGCTGGTGAACCGGTAAAAGGGTGTTTGTGTCCACCTGGTTAAAAGAGTGCCTTAATACGGCGTCATACTTCTGCCAGAACTTGGCAAACAGACCGTCTTCAAACTGGAATAAAAGCGATATCGTATGTTTGCTGCCGTCTTTTAACGTAATTTCTCCGCCGTCCGGAGCGTATGGTAAAATAGAACCGAAGGAATAATCCGTACTTTCCGTAACGGCCTTTGTAAAAGCGAAAGCGAAGGAAAGCGGCGTCTCCTCCTTTTCCGAATCCTCTTCATCATCGGAAGAGGTTTTCAGGTAGGTATAACGGTGCACATACCCGGCCAGGTAATACGGGGAAAGAAGGCCGTTCGGGGCAAAATCCATAAACACGCATTCATCATCGCTCGCCAGCTCCTCGTCCTCTACGTTTTCCGTCTTCCGGTCCCAGTTAAAGAAACTGGATGATGATAACGTATGCTTCTTGTTGCCCGAATCCCATTTGTACCAGTTGCCGGTGGTCTTCTCGTAGTTCAGCCACACGGAGGCCTGGGAAGGATCGAAACGGCTTACACGGATAACCATTTTTTCGTTCCCCTTGATATAGTCCTCGTACCGTTCCACCGAAGGCGCGGCACCGGTAAAAGACGTTTTGGCCGATAACTTTATCTGACGGGCCGTTTCATAATTGATAAGGGGTTCCGCCGTCAGATTCCGGGACAGATCAACGGCAGGTTCATCTTCCATTATATCCCGGATCAGTCTTAAAGTGGCCGTTTTCGTATCGGAAGAGACATTATAAACCAGTCCGAAACGTACATACAGCGCGTTTAAAAAGTCCTCAATCGTACAATCCGGCATTAAATCGGCATAATTGAGGATACCCGTCACGCAACAGTCGGCGGCATTGTTCAGGATTACCAGGCTGGAAAGTTCCTTGTCCGTCTTAAAAGGATTTTCGGTTATAGTATAACCAAATTCTGAAAATATAAAGTCCAGGACACGGTGCACGTATAAGAAGGGGGCCACGCCGTACCCTTCCGGTAAACTCGTTTCGGTCGGGGTATCATTTATCAGTAGTGTTTCCGTCCTTGCCTGATAGCATAAGGCATATTCACCGTTTGAATCCAAAGTGATACGGTTTATGTATTGCGGGTAATACGTGCCGTCCTTGGAATCATTTTTGACTACTATTTGAAATATGGCAAAATCTTCATGGGAATCCGTGAAGAACCAGTTTATAGAGGACATAAGACCGCTAACGGTACCGCCGCTTATGCTGGGTAATGTGATCGAGTTCAGTTTCTTTGCTTTCCAGGCGCTGTAGGCTTCCGAATTGTCAAAACCGATATTTAAAGTAATTCCTTCCGTCCTGCCGGCGGAAACGATATTTATCTTTCCGGTACGTTTATACACCCCGTCCAATACCGTACATGTCTGATCTTCATTCATCGGTTTTACACCCATGTCGAGCCGGTGGGCAAAACCGGTTATCCCTGCATTGTTGGCAGTGACGGGAACCGTGACCGGTACGGTTTGTGATCCCCGGTCGTTCATGACGGGGGATTTCTCGTCGATCTGTACGGTAAAGTCACCCCCTAAGTCCAGATAACCTTTGTTCGTCTTAATCTTTAGCATAATGATTACTTATTTTCCGCGTGTAAAGGTGTCGCGGGCGTTATCTATAGTTTCTTTGGCCTTCTCCAAATCCTGGTAAACGATATAGGCCTTTATCAATTTGATAGCCTCACAGGAGGCGCGAAGCTCCTTTGCCGCTTCCAGGAACTCCCGGTAGGAAGAATCACCTGCAGGGGAAGTCACGTAACCGCCTTCATAATATTCACCCGGATTCTGTGGTAACGGGTTGGCACTGGTACGCTGCCGCCTGATCGCTTCGATAGTGCTAACGGCGTCGATCACTTTAGGATTATTCATTTCCGGCTGTGGTACCACATATTCCCCCTTATGAACCACGCCGGCCACTTCATAACGTCCGCCGGGACCGGTGTAACCACCTTCATAATACCCACCACCGGAAGAACCGGAAACAACACGTTCAGCCGTGGCGGTCTTGCTGCCGGTGGTGTTTTTCAAGGACATGTTTTTAATCCTGTCCCGTTCTGCCTTGGCCGATGCAAGCTGGGCCACACCGGTAGCCGCAAGCATTACTGCAGCAACGGTTCCGGCAATCGGCCCGAGGTCCGCGTACGCCTTCATAATCGAAACGGCCGTATCTGCTATGATCTGGGAACACTTGATAGCAAAGTTTACATCCGCGTACTTCTTTTGAATCTCCAGTTTCTTATTTTCCTTCTCTTCTTCCAGGGCGGCAGTATCTTCACCGTTGTTCTCGGCTTCCTGTATGAGAACATCGTATTTTGCTTCCACCTGGTCGATTTCGGCTTGTTGAATGGCTTCCACCATGGAAGAGGAAAGACCGGAATAGTAGTCAAAGTATTTTTTAGCGTTATTCATCTGCATTTGCAGCTTTTTACGCTGGTATGTCTTTTCATCTATTAATTCCTGATCGTGCAGATTCTTTAACAGGGCCAGTTCATTCTGGTATTCCTGTGCCCATGATACGCCGATCTGGGATTGAATCTGGTATAAACTATTCTGGTACTCAAATTCAAGCTGGCTAATTTCCTGCTGTTTCTGTTTCTCCAAACCAACGGTAGAAATTCCCGCCTGCCTCGCTATCTCAATTATGGCATTATAAGTCGTTTCTACATCCTGAACCTGTTTCCGGTGTGCTTCCTGCATACCGGTTATTCCTACCGGAACGGAAGTTATTTCACGTACTTTTTGAGCAATGGCCGCCCGATCACGCAATAACTTCATTTCAGACTCACGCACGGCGTCGGCCGCTTCCGTCGCTGTTTCTATACGTTTCTGTTTACCGGTAATTTCCAAAGCGGCAATATCATTCTGGTAAGTACGGTTTATCTCCAGAAGTTCTGCGGCGTGCTCCGCTTCAACTTCCAGCATATAGGCGTCGGCGGCTTCCTGCGTGATACTTTGGTTTAATACCGCTTTTTCCATGGTGTCCTTCTGGACATTGTAATAGGCGGTTTCAATCTTTAACCGTTCGTCCCGTTTCTCCTGTACCAGTTTTATACGGGCGTCCTCCTGCTTGCCGGTTTCCGTAAAAATGGCCGTCTGTGCTTCTGTTTCGAGCTTGTGGATTTCATCGAGTAATTTCTTTTTATTAGCCGGCGTTTTTGCTTCCAGCTTCTGGAGTGCGTCGATACGTTCCCGGTAATAGCGAAGGTTTTCCGCCGTCCCTTCGAGAATATACTGGGCTTCCGTCTTATTTTCCTTCTCCCGGTTCTGTTTGATTAGAAGCATACGTTTTTCGTGCTCGATCTCCAGAGGTTTTAACGTGGCGTCCGTTTCCGTATTTTTATACTCCCCGGCTTCCGCCTTCTTTTTGACCTTCCCCAGTTCGTTTAAACGTTTTATTTCGGTGTCGATACGTTCTATTTCCTTGTTTTTCTTGGCGATATTCGCTTCGCTGTCTTCCGCCCACTGTTCCTGAACCTTTTTCTTTTCGGCCTCCAGTTTCTTTATGAGGGATGTTTCAGTATTTATATTTTCTTTATTGGTTCCGGTTAATGAAGTGGCCGTCGCCTCTGTTTTTAAGATATCATTATTGATCTGGGCGATTGCTGATTCTATACCGGCCAAATCCTTCTGTGTTGTCTGTAGGGCTTTCAACTGGTTAGCCTCTTTTTCCGTACCAAATAAACGGCTTATTTTAGCGGTAAGACTGTTCCGGTTATATCCTGACAATGTATTTTGCTGGCGGGTGTCCCAGTAAGCGTCGCTTTGCTCTGATTCCTGGCTTTCAAGATTCCTTTTTTTCTTGTACAATTCTTCCAGTTCCTCCTGGTAAGCTTTCAACTTGATTTGTTTTTCCAAGGAAACTAAATATTGATCTATAGCCTCCTTGTTTATGAGCCTGCCTTCTTCATTCAATTCCGCATTATAATCCGGTATCAGTTCTTTTAATTCAGCGAGCCTTTGTTTACGGGTGTAGTTGGAAAGGTTCTCGTCATTAATAGCAGCTACAAGAGTTTTTATTTTTGCTTCCTGGCTGGCATATTCTTCATTCACTTTCTTTACGACTTCCTGGTGGGCCTTCATCGCCGCCGAAGCCTGTTCCGTCTTCTTTGCAAGCTGGTAGATAGCAACACCGGCTGCCACGAGTAACGCGAGCAGGGCCGTATATGGATTCTTCAAAAGTTCGATCCTCATTAACCGAAGGGCGGCGGTACATCTTTTAATATTCAGGTGCAGCAATGCCTGGGCCGCCGCATAAGCCAGAGTAGCCGCCCGGCTGATATAAAGCTGTACGGCGTGCGCTTTCTCTGCAACGACCGAAGCAAGGGTCGCCGTTTTAAAACGGGCGTGCCACATGGTAGCGATTTTCAGTCCTCCATAGTAAGAAACCAAATAAGCGGTAACGGTATAAGTGACAACACCCCATTTATTAAACATGTCGATCATACCGCCCACACCTTCCACCATAAGCGTAACAAGGTCTATTAAATCCCGAAGAATACCCTTTGATTCATAGAAACGTAAAACTACCCCTTCGATAGTTGAACTTAATGTATTGAGGGAACCTTGTACATTATCACCCATTTCTTCCGCCATGGCATTAAATCCCTCTTCGGCTCCTGTTACTGCATCACGGAGATTTAAAACGGTATCAGTACCATTTAAAAAGGTATTAAATGCGGCAACCGAACGTTTATCCGTTAAATCCAGTGCCTTATTAAGGTCTATTCCTTCACTGTTCAGCTTTTTCAGCCCCTTTACAAGGTCTTCTAAGTTATCTACAGGACCACCAAGGGCAAGTGCAAGTTTACCGCTACCGTCAGCCAAGTTAAGCAAAATATTACGTGTTGCCGTCGCTGCCGATGAAGCGTCGAAACCGCTGTTTGCCAAAGCCCCCAAAAGGGCGGTCGTTTCCTCGATCGTGAATCCGAAAGAATTAGCAACCGGCCCAACAATAGACATTGCCGTATTTAAGTACTCGAAGCTTAAAGCGGATGCGTTACATCCCATAGTCATAGTAGAAACAGCCCGTTCCGTATCTTCCGCATCAAGGTTGAAAATACGCAATGTTGCACCGGCAAGCGTAGCAGCCGAGGCAAGATCAGTGTCCACAGCCTTAGCGAATTTCAGCACGGAAGGCGTCATCGCTTTAATATCCTCTTTAAAAAATCCCAGCTTGGCAAGCTCTATCTGAAGTTCCGTTACCTGTGCGGCCGTATAAGAAGTAGTAGCACCCAGCCGGCGCGCTTCATCTGTTAAATCCTTGATACTCTTTTTCGTGGTTCCCAGAATAGCGGCCAAAGTACTGTTTTTCTTCTCGAACTCTATAATAGTACTGATCGCATCCCTTAGCCCGCCGACAATCTGTCCGGTTATCATTGCGCCGATAGTGACAAACACACCGGCCAGAACCGTTTTTATCTTATTCAGGGAAAGAAGGGAACCGCCGAAACCTTCCGCCTTTTTCGTGGCCTGCCCGTATGCTTTCTCAACTTCTTTCAGTTCCTTCTCCAGGGCGGCATATTTTTCCGGCTGCAAGGATTTCACCGTATCGCGAAGCTCTTTCCGCAAGGCGTTTGCCTTCCTTGCCAGCTGGTTGGCACTCATGGTGGTTTTATCCAGCCGTTTCTCACATTCGGCAATCTTCTTGTTATTCTCGCCGATCGTCTTATTATTTTCTTTCAGTTGCTCATCAAGCCTTTTCCATTGTTTACCGCCAGCTTTCCCGGTGGCGATTAAATCGGTCATAGCCTTTTTTATCTCCTTATTGCTATCCCGGAGCTCCTTGTTCTTTTCTGAAAGATTATGTATTTCCTTCTGCGCATCGGAGGCGTTCAGGGTTAACACCCATTCGATATAGTCAGGTTTTAATTTTGCCATAAGAGTAAATTTTATAAGGCAAAATTATCCTGGTGTAAAGTGGCGGAAAAGGACACAAAAAAAGCCCGTAGAACCATTCTACAGGCTTATTATACTAAGAAGAAAGTATTTTATCTCTTAAAGGTAAAATCCGAAGGATCAAAACATTCTTTATCCTTAATTGTTGCCCGATCTATCATCCAGCAAATGTACCAGGTTAGAGGAACCGATATAAGAGGCGTCACGATAAAGGAAAGAAAGGCAAAAGCAAGCCACCCGGATAAAGTAGCCGGTTTATGCTTACATCCTACGAAAAAAAATATTACCAGGAAAAAGCCGATCAAAAATAAAATATCTTCGTATGTCATACAATCATCGTTAGTTCTTTACCGATATCTTTAATAGTATTTACTATTAGGGCCTCCCGTTCTTGTGAGGGCTTTTTTATTCCACTTATATATTGAGACATAAGGCTTTGACTTATTCCCATACGTCGAGCCACCGCAGAAGCATTTAGTTCCGGGTGAGAAATAAAAATCCGATATAAGAAAGTTTCTTCCTTCTTATCTTGAATAGCTAAACAATCATTCATAGGGTCTAAATATGCAGCTATACCAATTTCATATAAAAACTCCGGTGCAAGGTCGGCACCATTGGCCCATTCAATAGTAGCACGGGTTAAACCATATTGAACAAATTTTTCCTTATCCAATAACTCCCCGAAAACCTCACCTGTAAGATAAGGTTCCAAATTTACGATCTTTTTACTCCCGTCGCTGAAAGTAACAAGAAGCTCGTAATTCCTAATATAATCCACATCTATAACCCGTAACATAAGCGTTTATTTTAATGGTTCAATTTTATCTATTTTTTCCCCTTTTTGGGCCTTTTCCCAAAGAGAAAGTATTTCTGCCTCGTGCAAGTTAATCCACTCATTTACTTTTGCAATAACTTTAGCTGGAGCCTGACCGTCTACAATCCGATCCAATACGCTAATAGAACATTCATAATCACCATAAGTAAAATGAATATGTGGCGGATTATGATCTTTCCAATAGAGGAATATAATAATACCGAAGAATCTACAAATTTCAGGCATAAACTTTGTTTTATTGGTTACTGAAACAAAGATAGGTAATAAAATCATTACCTACAAATATTTAGGTATTAATTTTATTACCTATTTTAGCGAACTGGCAAACATTTCTTTTATCCTTTCCCTTACATAATCCTGATATTCATATTTAATCTTCCCGAGTGTGTCATGATATAGAATCCCGTATATCTGCCGGTTATAAATCTGGTAATTACCGTGTTTCTTCATATCCAGGAAGCGGGTATATAATGGAAGGTTAGAATGTGCGATTACTCCTTCGCCGTCCGGAATGACCGAATAATTCGGGTTCTGTAGTGCGGCCATTAATGCACCGGATCGCCCTTGTATGATCTCCCCGGTTCCCTGTACTTCCTTATCGCTCTCCTTGAGGACTGCGATATCCAGTTGGGCTTGAAATATGTCCTGTATTCCACGCCCGATCCGGTCGGTAAAAAAATCCGTTTTAAAATTCTCGGCCATTCAGTTAGAATCTTGTTTTAAATGAGAAAGCCAGGCTCCACCCTGCAAACGTCCGGTAAAAGCCGGATTCCGGAAGAGTGGAAAGGCTGGTTAAATCCAGTTCCTTAGTGACAGGGCAACCGGTGGCAGAATCTTCTATCAGCATTTGTTTGATACGCTCCATAACCGGCTGCACCTCTTCGATAGTCTCATAAGCCCCTTTACGTTGGGGATCGTACTTGCTCATAAGGAAAATAACGCATAAATTATTTTCCCTCACATTGTCAGCCGAAAGGCTGGCACCCGTTCCCGACGGAATCAGAATAAAGAGCACCGGACATTCTTCTTTTGATAGCCCCTGTATCGTCTTACTCATTTCCTCGTCAATGGTAACGGGTAGCACCTTCTTTATTTCAGGAATACGTTTTTGTACGCCTTCCCAGTATTCACGGTAAACCTTTATATCTATCATATCGTCAATCCCTGATAACGTTTCGCCTCCCATTCACGGCGGGTAACAAGCCCCGGAAGAATCTTACCGCCCCCGTATATCCACTTTTTAAACTCTGCCGGTATGGATGGCTCATACGCATCCGCTCTGATCTTCTTATAAAGCGTTGATTTCTTGAATTTTCCGATACCTACATTAAAGCAAAAGCTTACTACCGCGTCAAACTGGTACTGTCCCAAATGAAGGGGAAGCGCGTTTACCTGGTTTTCTACCGCCCTGATATCCGATTCAAAGAAAGCGTCGGCCCGGGCCTCGGTGATAACATCTCCCGGTTTTACGCCGGTTGTGTGACCGTAACCGATCGTACATACTCCCGCGGCACATACATACGCTTTCAGGCGTAGCCCCTCAAATTGCTTAATCTTGTTTTTTGTTCCTGTTGTTGTTCTCATTTCTTGTTACGTTTTTGGTGTAAATACTCAAACTTACATTTATACAGATAAAGTAATACATCCCAAAAGGGTGTATCGTCCACCTCCTTCTTATTACCGAACACGCCGGAAGCCGCCACTTCAAAGACTATTCCGGTCCAGCCGGTTTTATCGTCCGCCTTCCGGTCCTCGGATGCCAACTTCTGAAATAATATCCGAAAGTCAATATCTTCACCACCAATATAAACCGGTCCGGAAAGAACCATTTCCCAAACAGCGGAAAAGAAGTTTACCGCATGAATGGCAAGCAAGGAAGGAACGGCCGGCATCTTCTCCGGGTCCTTGTACCGGTAAAGCTTTAATGTGATATCCTGGAAGATTTCATTTATAGCCGGTTCGTCTTTTTCTGTCGCCGCCTGCTTGCTTTGCTGCAACAAATCCAGGCAATCACAAAAGTTACCGAAAGTAAGACCGTTCAGCATGTCACCGACACCATGCCAGCTCCCAAAATCCTGCATCAGGTTACGCCCGGTTTTCAGAATGGGCGTAACGATCCGCTCGCCCTCCTTACCGGTCGTATAAGAGAAAAAGCCGTCCAGCTTTTCCAGTTGGCCGTCCAGCTCCCGGATGATCTCACGCCGGTACATGGTGTAATCCGCTTTCATGCCCAGAAGGAAAGAAAGCCATTTTACGCGGAACTGTCCGGGGCTGATCGTACCGCGGTTCATCAGTACCGACAATATAAGAAACTGCCGGTACTGCTCACTGCTGACTTCATCCAGGCATGAAGGAACCTCCGCCGTCTTACTATTATATGTAAACTTCTCCATGTCCGGACATTAAAAGGTTATTCCTTTGGATTGTACGGTAACACCCGGTATATAGTAATCCACCGTTTCCGACTGCGCATCCAGTTCCCTGATGATATCCTGCAATACATCCAGGTAAGCCGCCGCGTCCTGCTCCAGACTGTTAGCAACCGATTGCCGGGCCTCTTTTTCCGCCCGCAATTTATCCCGTACGGTTGTGCTCTGCTGTACCTGTACGATTCCATTGGGTAGAACTTCCACCGGTAAACGTTCAACGGCCTTTTTTATGGTGAGAAGTGCAAGCGGGCGGCGTACATACTCCAGCAATTTCTCCGTTAAAACGGTATCGCCTTCAATCAGTTTATTATAACGGTTCCGGGTGATAACAGGTATTATCTGCCCGTCCTGGACTTCCCGGATCATAGGAATAAGCACCAGAAAAAGCCGGTGACTGCCGATATTGTAATATTCATCGAACGTTTCCTTATTCTGGATTAGAAGCCGGTTTATAGCCTTTTTCTTAATGCCGTTCATCCAGAAATCAAACTTTTCGCGGTCCATTAACTCCACCAACGCGTCTACGGCTTCATAAGCCAGGTTCCGGATATTCTCTTCATCCTTGAACTCCTGTAAGGCGGTCATACCCGTTTCATTCTCTCCAAGGTGTTTGCCACGTCCGGCCGTTCCGTGTTGTGCGTCTAAAGTGGGAATGACCTTTAACCAGGTAAACATTGCCACCGCCTGCTGCATCAGCCGCAAAGTTTCCGCCATGCCGTCCGGTTCCGTACCGTCCGCATGATCTTCACGGTAATACTTATCTACCGCGTCTATGGGTTCCGTTCCGATGATAGCCTGTAAATCCCGAATACCCAGCGGTAAGATAGGTTCCCACTTGGTAAAATCAAGATCATTATCGATCAATCCCAGAACACGGACTATTTCACCGGCACCGTCACCGCCTTTATTAAATAACTTCGTCATTTGCTCGGTCTCTTTTTAATGTATATGGTTTCCAATTATCAAAATCCTTTGTGAAATTGTTTATTTCATCGTAGAACTCCTTATAAAAGCGGGCCAGCCCGGTATCTATCGTTATACAGGTCTGCTCCGTGCGCGGATTGGTGTTCACATTGGCCGAGCTTTCTATTACAAAATCAAAAGCGTTACCAAAACCGGCCATTACTTTAGCATGATTACGGAAGATGCAGACACGTGATCCGAAACGTTCCGCCACCTTCTTTAGGTATAAATGAACATCCGCGTAGGAACCTTGAAAGATTTCACCTACATAAAAATCCGCGTGCCCTATGTCTTTTCTCTCCAGCCATTTCTCCACCTCCTTAACATCGGTAATTGCCATACACCAGGTAGAAATCAGAACATATTCCACCGGTTGTTGCTTCACGATCACACGAAGATAAGTAAGGCTGTCAACGTCCCCATGACTGATACAGTGATAAGACGCCCCTTTCTCAAAATGCCAGGGCAAACACTCTTCCAGGTGCAGCTCCGATTTTATCCGCCGGTCAAAATGAACGTTTTTCGTCCGGCGGGCCTTTATATGCTTATCCGGGGTGTTATCGGCCCGGTTCTCTTCCGGTTGCCGGTCGCTTACCGGTTCTTCCGGCACATCTTCCGGTTTCGGTGTAAAAAACAGACTACGCATTTTCTTTCATACGGTTAGAGGGTGAAACGTTCTGTTCCGCTTCCACTATGGTACGATAAAGCCCTACTTTCGTTGCGGTACCCGGAAAGTTGGCATTAATATACTGCTGTAACGGCTTACAAAGGATCATGTCCGGAATAGCCGTTTCAGAAGCGTTATACACTTTCAGGCTGTATAATTTCTCCGATCCGGAAGAAAGTTTGTTTTCTATAATCAGATTTGAAAGTACCGGATCAAGACCGAAGCCGGAAGTGGCGGCAGCGTCCGCCTTATTGGATATCTTAATCTGGGCGTCCACATAATCCTTTATCTTCTTATCCAGTGGTTCCACCGTCCAGCCCTCAAAGTTATTCGCTTCCGGATTCCAGAATTTGGTCGTGTGCATGTATTTTCCGGCGTTCTGCCTTCCGGTAATGTTGGAGGCGAATTTCTCCATAGCTTCGTCCTTGAAATCTTCCAGCATCTGGGCCGTGTATTTCTCGCCCGTACGCTCGCAAACCTGTTTTATACGTGCTTCCGCGCGGTCCCAGTAAGACTGCGGCGATTCGATATGCAGGGAAATGGCCGAAGCGTTTTCGTTATAGGCGATCAGGATAGCGGCCAGACCGCCGGCAAGCTCCAGCCAGTCAAGGGCACCCAAAAAACGCGGTGTACTCATAAAATCCTTGCAAAAGGAATAGATATTATAATATTTCACAGAAACCGGATATTTGAACGGGTGGGCCGGATCAAAGACCGGGTAACGGTAAGTATAGGCCGGATCAGGATAAGGAAAGTCGCCCACAAGTACTTCCTGCGGTTCATCCTCGCCGTCGGGAGGATATACCAGGCGGGCCTTCTGGTAGGGAATATGTTCCAGCCGTACCAAACGCCCGGGATTGCCTACACGCGGCGCACGGTTCCGGACAAACTTTATAAAAAAGCCCTGCATGTGTGTTAAGTCTACGAGTGAGCGGTGAAGAACCGTCGTGTAATCCCACGACTCCAGGTCGGCGGTTATTTCCGGATCGAGTTTCCAACGCCGGTAAAAACGGTTATTCTCTTCGTCGATCGCATCCTCATACAGCCGCGGGCCTTCTCCCCACTGTAAACCGGCTATTTTACCCATAATACCTTCACCGGCGTAGAATTTATCCAGTAAACGCATGACCTCGCCCGGCATGTCGTTATTGTCACCCATGGGAACGATAAAGGTACCGTTTACGCTGATCTTTCGCGAAAAGAAAGCCCCCCGCCGGTTTAACTGGATGCTGGAAGGTTACCAACCTTTACCGCGGCCACCGATAGAAAAGGAGATCAAACCCTTGTCGGTGCCGGTATCTATAATTCCAAAGTTGCCACTTCGTCTTATTTCCATAATCTTAAATCGTTATTCTTTTCCCGTTGAACTCCATTACCAGACATTCCCAGCAATTCAGCGGCCGGCCCGTTGTGGTGTCCGTCAGGAATAGTTTATAGCTTGAATTTTCGATGCTTTCATCCGTCGCCTTTTTCCTCAAACGGGCGGCAGTAAGTATCACCATGTCGCCGCCGTCCCGCGTCTGACGGTTCCATTTCCGGAACTTGATAGAAAAGGTACCCCCGGAAATGGTAATCCGCTTCATCTGTTCTACCGCTACATAAAGGTTTATTTTTTCCATAGCCGGCGGATAAAGTTTTTAATACTGGCCCAGTTATCATGTACCAAGCAGAAGGATAGAAAGAAAAACATGAATTTTAGGAACGTCCATAGGCTACACCCGTTTGTAGTCTTTTCTTTTTCCTGGCTTTGTTGCTTAACGTCGGATTTACGGGTAACGGCTGTTTCCGTTTGACTGGTAGTTTCCTTATGATCCCGGAGGGAACTGCTTTGATTCTTTCCAGTTCTTTTTTCAGTTTTTCGGTTACTGAAATCAATTTCTTTAATTCTTCCGAGGCTGTCGTAGTCGATACGGATATGCGTACTATCTTCCCGGTAAACGTCAAGTACGTGCTCCTCATGGCTCGAATCTCTCCGCGCAAGTTCAATAACTCCGTCAGTAGTTGTTTGTTTTTCTTCTCCAGTTGCTTCTGTAACCGTTTTTCGTGTAACAGAGCGAGGAGAACGACAACCGTAAAAACAAGCTGCAAAACAAATAAGAATAAGTAGGTGTACGATTCCATGTCTCATAATTGATTTTAGTTATTAGTGTCGAAAGTGATAGATTTACGGTTCAGGCAATTTTTCACCCCGCAAAGAAACGGTTTCATGATATCCATTACGCGGGCGTTCTGCCTGATATCCTTTTCCATTTCGTTACATTTCTGCTGGAGTTCCCGGTACTGGCTCTCTACATCGTCGATCCGCTGTTTCAATTCCTTACGGTCATTCTTCATATCCTCAATCAGTTCCTGGTAAACCTCCTGTACTGACTTCATGGCGTCAGCTTCCGCCTGTTTACGGGTATACCGGAGAGTGAATAACCAAGTCAGGCCACCCGTGCAAAGAGCTGTAATAATCGCTGTAATTATCGTTTCCGTCATATTAGTAGAGTTGAAAATGTTACATTATAGTCCGGACGATACATACATGCGTCAAATAACCCGCCACGATCCCGGCCAGGTCTGCCAGAATATCCTTCCAGTCCCATTTATTACAGGGGGACATTTCATCCCCGTATTCCTTACCCAGTGAAGCACCCAGGGCAAAGGGAACACCATAATCACCCAACAGGGCACATATAGCGTAATTAATTCCGAAATGCTTCCATTTGTCCGTTCCTATTTTCATAATTTGAATCATTGGTTACTGCAAAGGTGGGAAGAACGGAAACGGACGAAAAGGACATAAAAAAGAGTGCCGGGAACCACCCCGGCACAAACAAACCCTAACCTGGGACTTAAACCCAACGGCTGCCTTTTCAGCCGGTATGCTAAATTGTTAATATTAAGGATTAGACAACTTTTCGATGTCTTTTTTCATCATACGTAATAATTGAATCCTTCTTAACACCTCATTTGTTGGTGTACTTTCATCTCCTTTCTCTATTAGGAAATCGATTAGGTCCTCAATAACTTCGATGTAACAAGCGGAAACCGGTTCCGTCTTAGTTTGCCACTGTGTCAAAATCTCGGCACTTTCATCTGTTATATGTGCGCCGTTTACTTCTATATCTTTCATAACAAATCTTTCATTAAACGTTTTTAATCGGTGTAGTCTCTAAGGTAGTGAAATCAATTATTCCGGCCTGCCGGTATATCCCGAGGGCGACTTTCCTAAACCGTTCGTAATTACGTCTGTCAATGGGCGATAACTGCCACCTCTTCATGTCTTTCATCAAATCCGGTATATTATTGGCACTATTATACAGACAGTTGTTTTTACCGTACTCGTGATGAAGTGATACAGACTGAAAATCACCGGAGAAAACAACCAACCGCAAACGTTCAAGTTCAAGGAAAGCAAACTCATTGTTAACCTTCTCCACCT
>ENA-OURS01001774-OURS01001774.1-human-gut-metagenome-genome-assembly--contig:-NODE-1774-length-17073-cov-3.810847_pt1 | contig 17073 bp, 13 predicted proteins | sample MGYA00242109_ERZ509010 | MGnify/ENA primary metagenome ERZ509010 (study PRJEB26280, sample SAMEA2338774) | human gut metagenome | biome: human gut; feature: human-associated habitat; material: faeces... | reverse complement strand
ATAAACCCTGGAAACTTGAAAAGGGCGGAAACTACTATGTAAAATGCTTCGGCACCATGCTTATTGCATTTCATGTCGGCTGCGAATATGTGCCCGGCGAAGACTTTCGTCTTGCAGCGTGTCATGTTGACTGGCCCTGCTATTATATAAAGCCCAATCCCGAACAAGTCTCCGGAGGCTGCGCAAAGCTCAGCATCGAGCCCTACGGCGGCATGATTCACAACACATGGCTTGACAGACCGCTCTCCGCTGCCGGCATGATCACACTTAAGAGTGACAATGTGCTTGCTCCCGAACGCCGCCTTGTGGATTTTGAAAAACCTATCCTCACAATTCCCAACCTTGCGATTCATATGAACCGCAGTGTTAACAAGGGTGTTGAATTGAATCCCAATAAGGACATGCTCCCGATTTGCAAGTCTGTTGAGCAGGATTTCAACAAGGACGGATATTTTGTATCTAAGCTGGCAGAATTGGCGGGAGTCGCTCCGGAGCAGATTCTGAGCTACGATCTCTGCCTTTACAACGCCGAAAAGCCCATGCTCTGCGGCTTTGACGAGGATTTTCTCACTTCGCCCAGGCTTGACAACATCACATCCGCATTTGCGGTGCTTTACGGAATTGTTAACTGCAACCGTGCCCACGGCGTTACGGCCGCGGTGCTTTTCGACAATGAAGAAGTCGGCTCCGGAACAAAGCAGGGAGCTGACAGTGCAACTCTCGGCTTGATGCTTGAAAAAATCGCCTGTGCTCTCGGTGCCTCCCGCAGCGAATACATTGATTCTCTCGCATCCGGATTCATGCTTTCCTGTGATGTTGCACACGCAAAGCACCCCAACCATGCGGAGCTTTCCGATGCTTCCTGCAATGCCGTAATGAACAAAGGCACTGCGCTGAAAATGAATTACGAACAGCGTTATGCAACCGAAGCCGTCGGCATAGGCATGATTGAAGGCATTTGCGCAAAATACAGTATTCCCTATCAGCGGTTTATGAACCGCCCCGACCTGCGCGGCGGCGGAACGCTCGGCTCCTTTGCGGCAAGTCAACTCGGCATGAGCACGGCCGATGTCGGCGTTCCCATGCTTGCAATGCATTCCTGCCGCGAAACAATGGGCGTTCGCGACCAAGATTCACTTAACGAACTGGTTGCTCACTATTTCGCCGAAGAGTAATTTTTATTTTCAAATTCCGTTCAGACGGAAACAAAAAAGGATATTTATCCGCAGCGGGTAAATATCCTTTAATTTTTCCTTAGTTTTTAATTCGTTTTGCCGTCATTCGCCCTTTATCATCTGAAGGTACGGAATGAAGCGAAAGCCTCTGCGTTCGTACAGTGCAATTGCGCGCGGGTTATCCGGTTCAACTTCAAGCCTATACCTTGCGGCAGGACAATGCTGCTCAATGTAGAGGAAAAACTCAGACATCAAACCCATTGAACGATACGGTTCACGAATGTATCCTTCTTCAAGCCAGACAACAAGCCCGCCTGCTTCCTGTGAAAAAGTTTTTGCCGTCAAAACATAACCTGCCGGGGTGCCATCCTCGCATTCGAGCATGAAACACTCCGCATAAACATTCGACCGCATCAGCTCATCAAACATCGCGCTGCGGTTTTTTTCCGGTATCGGGTGCATAACTGCTGCCGAAGAGTAAAACTCACCCGTCAATTCCATAAATATATTTTTATCTTTCGCTGTAAGTTTTCGTATCATATTCAATTCACCTTTCCGGTATGATTTTTATAAAGAATACCCCGTTTTTTCTTTTTTGTCAAGATATATCAATTTGCGTTTGCATTTATTGATTCAGAGTTATAAAAATACAAAAGACCGTTGCGCACGGTCTTTTGCACCAACAAAACAAAACAGGAAGGAAACTCATGAATCGGAACCCCTTGCCGTTCCTCTTCTACCTATATAACGCACGAACGCGCTTTTTGGTTGCCTGTTTTTGGAAATTTTTTGGAAATTTTTAAAAAAACTTACTCCCTCACAAATCGGCAGTTCGGCTGCTACAGCAACGTGCGCACAAGGTCGGATAATACTCCGGGATGTGTTACGGGAACATCGTGCCCCGCGCCTTCAATCAAAACATGAGTGCCGTGCGGAATAGCATCTGCAATTCGTTCGGAATGCTTTCTGTCAATGACCGTATCTTTTTTGCCGAGTATAATCGTCGCCTCGGCAATAATGCCTGCAAGCTGGTGCGAGGTTATATGCGGTTCATTCAGCATCATTGAAAGCAACGCCGCAGTACGCTCATCGCCCTTGTGATTCGCCCGCCGCAATGCGGTTTTAATTTCCCGAACCGCCTTTGCGGTTAACCCTGATGGATCTGTATTCGCGCCGATCGTGAAGAATCTTCGAACTTTGAAACTTTTCATTGCCATAAGCAGCGCAATAATACCACCGTCGGAATAACCGACGATATCATATTCGTTGATTCCGAGTTCGTCCATCAGCGCAGCGGCATCATCCGCCATTGCCGAATACGATATTTCCCCCCCGCCGTCAAGCGAGAATGACTCCCCCTGCATCCTGCTGTCCATAAGCACAAAGCCCTTTGCACCGAGGAGCGGTGCGATCATGTTATCGAAGATATGCATATCTTCACCATTGCCGTGCAGCAACAAAACCGGTGTCCGGAGCCTGAACTCCCGCACCCCGGCAAGTTCGTAGTGAATTGATTGATTGCCGTGAATGAATTCTGCCATATTTATTGATAGTTTTTTCTTGCCGAAGCATAAGCTCCCGCCGCGAAAGAGCCCTCCTTTCGATTTATCTCGAAAGTATACCACAAACGGAAGAAAATGTAAATTACGTCTTTTGCCGTTCGGTGTCGTTTTCTTATTTATTATTAAGATAATCGATCGCTGCCTTCAGCTGCAGATCCCGATCCGCGAAATCGCGCATAATGAAAAATATATCATAGTTGATAAGCTCGGCATCTTGTTCAACCTCAATATCCGGTGCAACTCCGATTTCGTGAATAAGCTTGCCGTTCGGTGTGCGATAAACGTCGGTTGTGAGCTTTATGTATCCCTGACCGTTCCGCAAAGCCCAGCTTGACTGCACAATACCCTTGCCGTACGTGTTTTTGCCTATCAGTGCCGCACATTTGTTGTCCTGAACGGCGGAAGCAAAAATCTCGCTTGATGATGCGGAGTTTTCATTAATCAAAACAGCGTAGGGGATCTCCAGTGACTGTTCTGCCGTTGATTCAAAGCTTTGCGGAGGATCAACAAGCTTTCCTTCAAGGGTTGTAATTGTGCATTCCGGCAAAATGCGGTCGCAAATTGCAACAACAACGTCCAGCGAACCCCCGGGATTGTTTCGCAAATCGATGATCAGTGACTCAATACCCTGCCCAAGCAAACCGTCAAGGCCTTCGTTAAACTCTTCGGCAGCATTGCCTGTAAACGATTCAATTCGGATATAACCAATGCTGTTTTCCAGGATTTCCGTATAAACACGTTTAATATATACATCGCCGCGTTCAACGTCAATTTCGAGGGTCTCTTCTCCGCGTTTAATCGTGAGTGCAACGGTCGTACCGTCCAAACCGCTGATTAAATCACTGACCTCTTCATGAGGAAGTCCCAAAGTTGATTTTCCGTCGACAGCAATGACGGTGTCGCCTTCCCGTATGCCTGCTTTCGCTGCGGGATTCCCTTCATAAACACGAACTATCTCTGCACCGTTTCCGTCCGTCACGCCAAGCAGTACACCGATGCCCTTGTAGCTGCCGTTGATTGAGTTTTCAAACGCCTCGTATTCCTCATTCGTATAATACGCTGCATAAGGATCACCAATCGAGTTAACGATATCATGTGCTGCATCTTCAAGCAGTTTTTCGGTGTCCGGCGCATCATCATGAAAATAATAATACTTGTCTATTTCGCTCAGGAGCGTGCTGATAAGGGATGAGTCATATTTTGCTCCGCCGTCTATCAGCCGATATCGACCTCTTCCGCCGAGCAGAGCCACAAAAAGCACCAAAGCCGCAACCGCCGCACTCATCAGCATCAAAACCGCAACCTGCCACGGCCGTGCGCCGTTATACTTTTTGATCACCTGTCGCTGCACAATCTGCTCATCGTTGTGAATACTGTTGTCCATCCTTCATTCCGTATCCCGTTCCGCGGGAATTCCTTTCTGATTTTTAAGCTCAAATACCAACGTTACTGTTCTGTGAATTCAATCGCCGTTTCATCCGGCTGCAACTCGTCACTCGATGTTCCGTCACATTTCATGCAGGATTTTATGGCAGGAAGTGCGAGCGGGTCAACCTCTCCGAGCCTTATTCCTCCCGTTTGCCGCGGAGGGAGCTTCATTCTGTCCCACATGCCGTATTTATGCGTGTCCACGATTGCTTTCATAAACTTCGTTTCGACATCGGGAACGATTTTCCTGAAGTCTTGAAGCAGCAGGCGCATATCTTCACGCTTTGTATGGCCCGCAGCAGGGCAGTTTGCACGCAAAACCGGCAGCCGGAGCCTGCGCGAAGCGGAAACAGCATCCTTTTCCGGGAAGAAAACGAGCGGACGGATTACCGTGATACCCGTTCTGCCAAGGTATGTGACGGGTGCAAACGTGTTCAATCTGGCTTCAAAAAACAAACTCAGCAAAAAAGTCTCAAGAACATCTTCACGGTTATGTCCGAGTGCAACAAGGTTGCAGCCCTTTTCAAGTGCAATGTCGTTCAATGCCCCGCGCCGCATTTTCGCACACATAGCGCATGGATTCTTTTCTTTGCGTATGTTGAAAACAACATCTCCAATATCCGTTTTGCGCACTTCAAAGTCAATATCGTGTTCCTTTGCGAACATTTCGATTCCGCCTGTGTCCTGTTCAACAATTCCAAGGTCAAGCATAACAGCGCATAAATCATACTTCTTCTTTGAAAAAAGCTGATAAAGCTTAAGTCCGTACATCAGCAGAAGGCTGTCCTTGCCTCCGCTCACACCGACGCAAATCTTGTCGCCGTCCTGTATCATATTGTATCGTTCATCTGCACGTCTGATGCAGCCGAGAACCTGTTTCATTTGTATATTTCTTTCTGTATTTCTTTTTGAAAGCTTACTTCCGCGCGCAAAAGCAAATCAATTCTCAAGCTCACAGCCGAGCGTGTGTACGCGGTCGTTTTATTCACCGCTAAATTATACCGTATCCGGCTCATTTTGTATAGCTTTTTTTGTCGAAAGACCGATAGCCTGTCCGAATGCTCACATAATCAACGGCATTTCGGGCAAAATATGCCCGGTGAATCCGTGCGGACATGTTTTGCGTTCGACGATCATAAACAGGAAAAGAGGGAAGACAGCATGGAGCGATTCAATTTCGCATTACAATCGATTAAGTGTTTTTTTGCTGTTCGCATGCCTTTGCCCCGGCTCGGAGCCTTCGTTTTTTTCGTTATACTGCTTATGTTGTTTTACGGAATTCGACTTGATGCAAAGGTGCTGCTGCGCGGATATTTCTGTGAAATAAAAATCAAAGTGATTCTTCTCTTCGGAATTATCCGAATTAACCTTCGTTATTGTATCGAATATGAGCCGTTTAACGGCATCACTGTTTTTCAGGTTAACAACAGACAGCTGAAACCCGTTCGTCCGCGCAAAAAAAGGAGAGGCAGCCCTTTCAGAAAAATCGTTAAAGCATTGCCGCGTTCGCTGTCGGTAAAAAAAATTGAAGTTGCGGGTGAAACCGGAAGACGCGACGACGCATTCCTGAGCGTTTTAATCTGCGGAATCGTTTCTGTTTTTATGGACACTCTTTTTCGATTTATACTAAACGTTCTGATTAAAGTCAAGCGATCCGAAAACTGCGTTATTAATATTTTTCCTGCACCGAACCGAAGCACTTTTAACCTTAATATGGCAGGAATAGTGCGGGTCAACCTGATTAAACTATTTTTGAATGTATTTATCCGAAAGGATAAAGCAGAATAAAAACAAAGGAGCTTACAGAATGCATCCCATCGAAAACATTATGCAGACCTCAATGGAGCAAATCAAGCGAATGGTGGACGTTAACACCGTAATCGGAAAACCGATACTTACTGCTGGAGAGACGATGATATTACCCGTGTCCAGGCTGTCCATGGGCTTTATATCCGGCGGCGGGGAATACGGTCTCGAACCGCTTCAGGGAGATGTCCAGATAGGTTTTTACATTATCCGGCAAAGCGAAGGAGCACACGCCGCCGGGGTCATGGCCGATCATGGTATGGGCTTCCTCAAAGGTCAGCATTTTGGCCTTGGTGTGGAACTGGGCCTTGTAGCGGCTGTTGTCCACCTTGGCATCTCCCGCCACCACAATGATGATGGGTTCCTCTCCTACCTTGAAGCTCATAGACTTGGCAATCCGGGCGCCCTCCACGCCTACGGCCACCGCCGCCAGCTCCACCGTGGCGGAGGAAACGTCGAATTCCCGGATGCGGTCCTCAATGCCGAACTGCTTGAAATACTCTCTTACCTTTTGAATAGACATAGTGATTTCCTCTTTTTAGATTGATGTGACCGGAAGGTCATGAATGACCTCACTGTAAGGCTGGCCCCGCAGACAGGGGCGCAGCATGACCTCCACGGCAGTACTGGTATTTTCCGGAAGGGCCTCCGTGGGGAACCAGCGAAGTCCGGCGTTTTTGTCCGGCTCCATGACGGCGGGCGTGCCGTCGTATTTCCGAATGACGAAACAGAGATCGTAATAGGTGCGTCCGTCGCCTCCGGCGACCCGGTGGCACAGGTGGACAAATTCCATGTCGGCGGGGTTCACTGTAATGCCCAGTTCCTCCAAACACTCCCGGGCCACGGCCTGACGGGCGGTTTCGTTTTCGTCCACATGGCCGCTGCCGGCAAAGTCCCAGCAGCCATCCATATAGCCGGTATTCTGCCGCAGGTGCAGCAGCACCTCGCGGCCATTGGCCCCCTCCCGCAGCAAAATGGGAAATACAGCGGAATAGGAACGGTAATGCTCAGGTCTTGTCATACAACGGCCTCCTTATCGAATGTCCACCCGCTCCACGGCGGTGCAGAGGCCGGTGGCGCTGTCCAGTGTGAAAATAGCCCCCTGCAGCTTGCAGGGCCCATCCGGACTGCGGTAGCGCCCCGGCAGACCGCCCAAAAACGATTCCACCGACTGCGCAGGCTCTACGCCCAGAACGGATTCGATGGGGCCGGTCATTCCCAGATCCGTGATATAGCCGGTGCCCTTGGGATAGACCCGCTCATCGGCAGTGGGGACATGGGTGTGGGTGCCCCACAGGGCGCTGACCCGGCCGTCCAGATAGTAGCCAAGCGCCAGCTTTTCACTGGTGGCCTCCGCATGGAAATCCACCAGAGTAAAATCCGCAGTGCCCTGCTTCAGCAGCCGGTCCGCCATGGTAAAGGGGTTTTCGGCATTCCATTGCAGCGTACAGCGGCCAATGAGGTTCACCACGCGGAACCGCAGGCCATTGAGATCGAAAATCTCGCAGCCATGGCCCGGCATTCTGCCGGACAGGTTGGCGGGGCGCAGGAGCCACGGGGTCTCATCCAGCATATGGCCAATCTCCATTTTGCCGAAGGTGTGGTTGCCAAGGGTCACGGCGTCGGCTCCGGCGTCATAGACCCGCCACGCCTGCTTGCAGGTCAGACCCACGCCGGAGATGTTTTCCCCGTTGACCACGGTGAACGAAATGTTTTTCAGCTTTTGCAGGGGCCGCAGATGGCGTTCCAGATGGGCGAGACCTGCCTCGCCTACCACATCGCCCACAGCCAGAACGGAATAGAGCATGGAGTACCTCCGAATATATAGGATGAGGGATCAAATCAAAAATCACTTTATTTTATCGTATTCTCCGGCTGTTTGCAACCCACCGCCTATGGAAAGCCGCCGAAAGCGGGGGGCTTCGGACATCAAAAATTTTCAGCGTGTCGAAAAAGCCTTTTCTCCCCGCTGAACTGGTTTTCAGAACTTTTATAAAAGTTCTGAAAACTTAGGATTTCAATGGCGCAGGACACCCTTCTTGGGTTTCCCGCGCACACCCTTCCTTACCGTCGCGGAGAATTTACCACTTTATTGACAGTCTAAATTTTACAGAAGAGACGATTGGTTTATGGTTGCAATTCCAACGGCGGTTGCTTATAATGCTGATTGTAGCGATAAGACCCGCTGATTATGGAGGAAGCGCGTATGGCAGTAAAACTGGAATTGTACCGGGTGTTCAAGGAGGTCGCGGAGACCGGCAACATCTCGGCGGCGGCAAAGAATTTGTATATTTCCCAATCGGCGGTGAGCCAATCTATTAAACAGCTGGAAACGGCCCTGCAGGCCCGGCTGTTTGCCCGCTCCCCCCGGGGCGTGACGCTGACGGGAGAGGGCCAGATGCTCTATCAGTATGTCCGCAACGCCTTGGGTCTGCTGGCTACCGGCGAGGACAAGCTCTCTCAGGCCCAGCAGCTGCTGTTGGGTACCCTGACCATCGGCGCCAGCGACACGGTGACGGGGCAGTTCCTGACGCCGTATCTGGACGAATTTCACCACCAGCACCCCGGCATCCGGCTGAAGATCGTCTCCGGCCGCAGCGCCAAGGTGGTGAGCATGCTTCGCTCCGGGGCGGTGGACATCGCCTTTGCCTCCTCTCCCAAGGACAGCACGCTGGAGACCTGGCCCTGCTTTGCCACCCATTCCGTGTTCGTGGCGGGGAAGAATTACCACTGCGATTTCGACAAGATCTACACCCGGCAGGAGATGGCGGAATTTCCCCTGATCCTGCTGGAGCGGAAGGCCAGCTCCCGTGTTTTTCTGGAACAGGAGTTTTTGAAGGCCGGCGTTACCCTGACCCCGGAGATCGAGCTGTCCTCCCGGCAGCTTTTGGTGACGCTGGCGGGGATCGGTCTGGGCGTGGCCGGTGTGACGCTGGAATTCGTCCGGAAGGACCTGGAAAGCGGCGACATCCGTCTGCTGAAAACGGACTTCACGATCCCGGAGCGCAGCGTGGATATGTGTACCTTGAAGGAAGTGCCCCCCACGGCCGCGGCTACCGCATTTATGGAAATGGTGCGGAGGGGCATGTGAGACATGGAGACCTTTCTCTTTCTGTTTGAAATGCTGGGCACCATCGCCTTCGCCGCCTCCGGCGCGGTGCTGGGGGTCCGGAAGAGACTGGATGTGTTCGGCGTCTGTATCCTTGGCCTGACCACCGCCTGCGGCGGCGGTATGGTGCGGGATGTGCTGCTGGGCAACACGCCCCCGGCGGCGTTTCAGAATCCGACGGCCTCCGCAGTGGCGGTAGTTACCTCGCTGATCATGTTCCTCTCCGGCGTGCGGCACCTGCTGATGGGCAACCAGCGGCGGTATGACCTGTTCATGCTGCTGATGGACAGCGCGGGCCTTGGCATTTTCACGGTCATGGGCGTCCGGGTGGCATGGAACTGTGTGGAAGAACCGTCCCTATATCTGCTGGTGTTCGTCGGTGTGCTTACCGGCGTGGGCGGCGGGCTGCTGCGGGATGTGATGGCCGGAGATATGCCCTATATTTTTGTGAAGCATATTTACGCCTGCGCCTCTCTCGTCGGCGCGGTGATCTGCGGGGTGCTGCGGCAGCCGGCAGGGGAGATGACGGCCATGCTGGCCGGCGCGGCGGCGGTGTTTGCCATCCGGTGTCTGTCGGCCCACTACCGGTGGAATCTGCCCCATCCCAACGCCTGAAAAAACGGCGGAACTTTCCGGATATGGCGTGGATTTCCTGTGAAAATCGACAGGATGCGCCCCTTGACAATCCAAAAGAGCCGTGCTATCATAATTCCATTCTGAAAAAAGGCTTGGAAAAGGACGCTGTCCGGGAAGAACTTCAGAGAGACGCTGTCATGGGCTGAAAGCAGCGTCAGTCAGAACCGGAACAGTCACCGCCTTGGAGCTGCCCGCCGATATGTAGGCCGGGACGGGACCTCCCGTTACAGAGGACACGAGCGGCACAATGCGCAAAAGGACTTTCGCTGGCGGGAAGGAAGAATGTGTGCAAGAAACCCAGGAAGGGTGTCTTGCATGATTTCAATTAGAAGACTCCGAAGGAGTTTTTTACCCTGCTTGCACAGCGAAACAAATTTTGTTTTACTGTGCAAGCAGGGTGGAACCGTGGAGCTTTACGCCTCACCCCTGACCAAAACAGGGGTGAGGCGTTTTTGTTTTGCCCCAAGGGCGGGAAGACCGCCGCAGGAAAGGAGACATTACTATGTCTGAGGAAATCAAGGAATTCAGCTTTGAAAATGAGGAATACCGCCAGACCTACTGGCACACCTGCTCTCACATCATGGCGCAGGCCGTCAAGCGCCTGTGGCCCGAGGTGAAGCTGGCCATCGGCCCCTCCATCAAGGAGGGCTGGTACTACGATATGGACGCACCCTTTGCCTTTACCCCGGAGCACATGACCGAGATCGAGGCCGAGATGCGGAAGATCTGCAAGGAGAAGCTGAAGCTGGAGCGCTTCGAGCTGCCCCGCGAGGAAGCTATTAAGTTCATGGAGGAGAAGGGCGAGCCTTATAAGGTGGAGCTGATCCAGGATCTGCCGGAGGATGCTCCCATCTCCTTCTACAAGCAGGGCGAGTTCACCGACCTGTGCGCCGGTCCCCATCTGGACTCCACCGGCCGGGTAAAGGGCAACGCCATCAAGCTGCTGGCCTGCAACGCCGCCTACTGGCGGGGCGACTCCAACCGGGAGACCCTGCAGCGGATCTACGGCATCGCCTTCCCCAAGAAGGAGGAACTGGACGCCTATCTGGAGCGCATCGAGGAGGCCAAGCGCCGGGATCACCGGAAGCTGGGCAAGGAACTGGGCCTGTTTGCTTTCCGGGATGAGGCCCCCGGCTTCCCCTTCTACCTGCCTAAGGGCATGGTGCTGAAGAACACCCTGATCGACTACTGGCGTCAGGTCCACAAGAAGTGGAACTATGTGGAGATCTCCACTCCTCAGATCATGAAGCGGACTCTGTGGGAGACCTCCGGCCACTGGGATCACTACAAGGATAATATGTATACCACCGTCATTGACGGCGAGGACTTTGCCATCAAGCCCATGAACTGCCCCGGCAGTATTCTGGTCTATGAGCTGGAACCCCATTCCTACCGAGACCTGCCCCTGCGGTACGGTGAGCTGGGCCTGGTCCACCGTCATGAGCTCTCCGGCGCGCTCCACGGCATGTTCCGTGTCCGCTGCTTCACTCAGGACGACGCCCACATCCTGCTGGCCAAGGACCAGATCAAGGATGAGGTCATCCGCATCGCCCGCCTGTTCGACGAGGTCTACTCTCTGTTTGGCCTGCCCTACAAGATCGAGCTGTCCACCATGCCCGAGGACCACATCGGCACCCGGGAGGACTGGGAGAAGGCAGAGAACGCTCTGGCCGACGCCATTACCTCCATCGGCAAGGAGTATGTGGTGAACCCCGGCGACGGCGCGTTCTACGGCCCCAAGCTGGACTTCCACATTCAGGACTCTCTGGGCCGTACCTGGCAGTGCGGCACCATTCAGCTGGACTATCAGCTGCCCGGCCGCTTTGATCTGGAGTATACCACCAGCGACGGCGGCAAGGACGTGCCCGTGATGATCCACCGTGTTGTGTTCGGCTCCATCGAGCGGTTCATCGGCATCATCACCGAGCACTTTGCCGGCGCCTTCCCCGCATGGCTGGCTCCTGTTCAGGTGAAGATCCTGCCTGTCACCGACCGTGCGCTGGATTATGCCAAGGATCTGTCTGACGCATTGGACGGCCAGGGCTTCCGCGTGGAGGTGGATGACCGCAACGAGAAGATCGGCAAGAAGATCCGTGAGGCCACTCTGGAGAAGGTGCCCTATATGATCGTTGTGGGTGACCGGGATATGGAAAACAAGACGGTCTCCGTCCGTACCCGCGCCGGCGAGGATCTGGGCGCTATGAGCCTGGAGGACTTCACCGCCAAGCTGAAGGAAGTTGTAGACTCCAAGGTGCTTCAGTAAGTTGCTCTTAGTTAAACTGCACAAAACACGCCCCGCTGGTTTTTCTGGCGGGGCGTGTTTTTGCAAGACGGACATTTGTTTTGCAAGACATTTGCGGGAAAACGCAGAGAATAGCGTGAAAATGCAAGGCGAATACTTGAACATTGCAAAAAATCACCAAAAAGAGAAAATGACCCTTGCAAAATGAATGATATACATGTATACTATGCACATGCTTACGGAAACACCCTTGAAAAAAGCACCGGGCGTTTCCACCTAATTCAACTGTGAAAGAGGGATTTGGAATGAAAAAAGTGTTTTCTCTGATTCTGGCTCTGGGCCTCATCGCTTCTCTGACTGCCTGCGGCGGCGGTAACGCCTCCGGCAATGAGACTGGCGACAGCGCTCCCACTGCTTCTACCGCGAAGCTGCGCTTCGTCACCGGCGGCGAGTCCGGCACCTACTACGCCTTCGGCTCCGTCATCGCCCAGCACGCCTCCAACAATGCGGGCGTCAAGGTGGTGGGCCTGTCCGGCAACGGCTCTCAGGCCAACGTGCAGGAGCTGGTGGACGGCACCGCCGACTTCGCGTTCTGCCAGTCCGACGTGATGGCCTACGCCTACAACGGCACCAACCTGTTCAACACCAAGGTGGAGGGCTTCTCCACGGTGGCCGCCCTGTACATGGAGCAGGTGCAGATCGTCACCACCAACCCTGACATCAAGACCGTGGCTGATCTGGCCGGCAAGTCCGTGTCCATCGGCGCTCCCGGCTCCGGCGTGTACTTCAACGCCATCGATGTGCTGAGCGCCTACGGCCTGACTGAGAACGACATCAAGCCCACCTACCAGTCCTTCGGCGACAGCGCCGACGCCCTGAAGAACGGTCAGATCGACGCCGCCTTCATCGTGGCCGGTGCGCCTACCACCGCCGTCACCGATCTGGCCACCACCAAGGACACCTATCTGGTGAGCCTGGACGATGAGCATGTCGCCAAGCTGTTGGAGACTTCCGACTATTACACCAAGACCGTCATCGCCAAGGATGTGTACTTCGGCGACTGATCCTTAACGCGGATTTAGCACTTTTCGAGGCTGCGGCGGGGGTTCCTGCCGTAGCCCTCGCATTATTCTGAACGAATTTGGAGAGAAACGACTATGAGCATAGAGAAGAAAAAGCCGGATACCAGTCCGGCGGCAGGGGCGGATACCGCTGCCGGGGAGGCTACGGATCTGGACGCGGTGATGCGGAAATACGACCGCGAATCCGCCACCCGTATGTGGGAGGGTACGCTCCAGATGGTCATCCGTGTGCTGATGGCCCTGTTCGGCGTATTCTGCATCGTCATGACCCTCTTTTCCAAGGATATGCCGGAGATTCGGCTCACGCTGTTCGTGGGCTGCATCGTGATCATCGGCTTCCTGACCTACCCCGCCAGCAAGCACCATGTGCGGGTGAACTACCTGCCGTGGTACGATATTGTGCTGATGCTGGTGGGCGCGGGCTGCTTCTTCTACTTCGCGCTGAACGCCATGACACTGGTACGGCTGTCCACCCGTATCGAGCCGGTACATGTCATCATCGGTGCTGTGGGCATCCTGATCCTGATGGAGCTGTGCCGCCGCTGCGTGGGCGTACCCATCCTGTGCGTGGCCGGTGTGCTGATCGTCTATGCGTTCATCAACCAGCTGAGCTACGCCGACGGCGTCAACGCCGCCACGCTGTATGACGCGCTGAAGACCATCATCTACAAGCTGTTCTACACCACCTCCGGCGTGATCGGCACACCCATCAACGTGTGCTACACCTATATCGTGCTGTTCATCATCTTCGGCGCGTTCCTGGAGCGCACCGGCATCGCCAACTTCTTCATCAGCTTCGCCAACCGCATCGCCGGCTGGTCAAGCGGCGGCCCGGCCAAGGTGGCCGTCATCAGCTCCGCCCTGTGCGGCATGGTGTCCGGCTCCTCCGTGGGCAACACCGTCACCACCGGCTCCTTCACCATCCCCATGATGAAAAAGACCGGCTATAAGCCGGAGTTCGCCGGGGCCGTGGAGGCTGCCGCCTCCACCGGCGGACAGATCATGCCGCCCATTATGGGCGCTGCCGCCTTCCTGATGGCGGAGTATATGAAGCTGCCCTACGCGGAGGTGGCCGTCAAGGCCATCCTGCCCGCCATCCTGTATTTCACCGGTATTTTTATCGCCGTTCATCTGGAGGCCAAGAAGCTGGGCCTGAAGGGCATCGCCCGTGATGAGCTGCCCGCGTGGAAGCTGCTGGCCCGGGACTGCTACCTCATCATTCCTCTGATCCTGCTGGTGTGGCTGGTGTCCTCCGGCAGCAAGACCATGTCCCACTCCGCAGCCTATTCCATTCTGGCGGCCATCGCCGTGGGCGCGGTGAACTTCTTCCTGCAGGCCAAGCGCGGCGACGAGGACAACGCGCCCCAGTCCGCCGGTAAGGCGCTGGGCGCCGCCGGCAAGCGCTCCTTCTTCTCCGCGGTGGAGTCGCTGGAGGCCGGTTCCCGCGGCGCTATCACTGTAGCTGTGGCGTGCAGCATGGCGGGCGGCATCGCCGGCTGCATCACCGTCACCGGTCTTGCGTCCATCCTCATCAACGCCATCGTCCAGCTGGCCGGCAACGCCACCATTATCGGCCTGGTGCTGACCATGCTGTGCTGCATCGTGCTGGGCATGGGCGTGCCCACCACCGCCAACTACTGCATCATGGCCTCCACCTGCGCCCCCATCCTGATCCAGCTGGGATTCCCTGTGGTGGCTGCCCACTTCTTCGTGTTCTACTTCGGTATCGTGGCCGACATTACCCCGCCGGTGGCGCTGGCGGCTTACGCCGGCTCGGCTATCGCCAAGTCCGACCCCATGAAAACGGGCATCAATGCCACAAAGCTGGCCATTGCGGCCTTCATCGTTCCCTACATCTTCGCCTACAGCCCGGCGCTGCTCTTTGAGAACATCTCCGGCTGGTGGGAGGTGGCGCAGATCTGCGTCAGCGCGCTGCTGGGCATCTTCGGCATCGCGGCGGCGCTCAACGGCCATCTGTACAAGAAGGTGGTATGGCCTCTGCGTATCCTGTTGGTGGTGGGCGGTCTGGGCATGATGATCCCCGGCACCATCACCGATCTGGCGGGCTTGGTGCTGGTGGGCGCCATCGTCGCGTACCAATACCTGTCCAGCAAGCGTGTCAGCGCTTCGACGGCAGCGTAATAGTCCTCTCCAAAAGCAAGTAAGGCGTCCGGCGGAGCCGGACGCCTTACTTGTTATTGTTTCCCGGCGGGTAAATTGTTGCACAGCGAAATTGTGCAAAATGACAACATCTTTCTGCGCACGGCGCAGGCAAACTTTTGAAAAGTGAAAAAATGTGTCGAAAAGAAATTCTTTTCCAAAAGCGGGAGAATTTTTTCTTTTTGTGCGGATAAAGTTGCATAAAAATTTTTTACAAAGAAATGGTAAGTATTTTTGACCATATAAAAATGACGGAATTCTGTCAAGCGAAAACTTTGAAACGAGAAAAATGCGTATAAAAAAGAAAGAATGCCGTCTATTTATGCGAAAAAAGTTGTGGGCAAAATGACGGGACAAAAACCACATTTTTTTAGCACACTACAAAATCAGTATGAAAATTTGACGGGAAAATGGAAATTTTTTATAATATCAGGCGGAACAAAAAAGTGAATATCCCCTGCAGCAGGGGGAGGAAAGAGGAAAACACACATGGAAAAGTATCTCGTACTTGCCACATTTGTTGGCTCCGTCATCGCGCTTTTGTTTGCGCTGTTCACGGGGAAGCGGGTGCTGCGCTTCGAGGAGGGCACTCCTCTGATGAGCAAGATCTCCCGCTCCATCCGTGAGGGCGCCAACGCCTACCTGCGGCGGCAGTACACCGTCGTTGGTATCTTCTTCGCCTGCATGATCGTGGTGCTGTGCATCATGGCCGCCTGCAAGCTGCTGACGTGGTTCGTGCCCTTCGCCTTCCTGACCGGCGGCTTCTTCTCCGGCCTCAGCGGCTTCGTGGGCATGCGTATCGCCACCAAGGCCAACTGCCGTACCGCCAACGCCTGCCGCGACGGCCTGAACAAGGGCCTGCGGGTGGCGTTCTCCGCCGGCTCCGTCATGGGCTTCACCGTGGTGGGTCTGGGCCTGTTCGACATCTCCGTATGGTTCATGCTGCTGCGCTTCGTGTTCAAGCTGGAGGCGGCTGACATCACCAGCGCCATGCTGACCTTCGGTATGGGCGCCAGCTCCATGGCGCTGTTCGCCCGCGTGGGCGGCGGCATCTTCACCAAGGCTGCCGACGTGGGCGCCGATCTGGTGGGCAAGGTGGAAGCCGGTATCCCCGAGGATGACCCCCGCAACCCCGCCGTTATCGCCGACAACGTGGGCGACAATGTGGGCGATGTGGCCGGTATGGGCGCCGACCTGTACGAGTCCTATGTCGGCTCCATTATCTCCGCCTCCGCGCTGGGCGTGGCCGCCTTCTCCGATCAGGCCTTCAAGGCCATGGCCATCCCCATGGTCATGGCGGCGGTGGGCATCCTCTGCTCCATCATCGGCTCCTTCTTCGTCAAGACCGAGGAGAACGCCGACCAGCGCACCCTGCTGAAGGCGCTGTCCCGGGGCACCAACCTGTCCGCCATCCTCATTGCCATCATTTCGTTCTTCCTGGTCTGGGCCATGCTGGGTCTGGCGCACTGGGGTCTGTATGTGGCCATCCTGTCCGGCCTGGTGGCCGGCGTGCTCATCGGCAAGGCCACGGAGTATTACACCTCCGACACCTATAAGCCCACGCAGGAGCTGAGCGGCAAGAGCCAGACCGGCTCCGCCACCATCATCATCGGCGGTCTGGGTCTGGGCATGCTGTCCACCGCGATGCCCATCATCATCGTGGCCGTCTGCATTCTGCTGGCCTTCTTCCTGTCCGGCGGCGGCACTGACGCAAGCATGGGTCTGTACGGCATCGCGCTGGCCGCCGTGGGTATGCTGAGTACGCTGGGCATCACGCTGGCGACGGACGCCTACGGACCGATCGCCGACAACGCCGGCGGCAATGCCGAAATGAGCGGCCTCGACCCGAAAGTGCGCCAGCGCACCGACGCGC
>ENA-OURS01001769-OURS01001769.1-human-gut-metagenome-genome-assembly--contig:-NODE-1769-length-17103-cov-3.096023_pt1 | contig 17103 bp, 8 predicted proteins | sample MGYA00242109_ERZ509010 | MGnify/ENA primary metagenome ERZ509010 (study PRJEB26280, sample SAMEA2338774) | human gut metagenome | biome: human gut; feature: human-associated habitat; material: faeces... | reverse complement strand
TAGCAGGGCGACAAATCGCAGCCGGGAAAATCCCCTCCTGGAAAGAGATAGACGATATATGGTATCCGAAACATCTTTCACTGGAGCAATGTTCTTCAGAAATCACCGCCCGTTATAAAGCAAGCCTCCTGCAAGGTGAGTCTCTGGCCGACCTGACCGGAGGATTCGGAATCGACTGCTCTTTCCTTGCCACCGGATTCCGATCGGCTACTTACGTAGAACGTCAGACAGAACTCTGCACCATAGCAGCCCACAACTTTCCCGCACTCGACCTCAACCATATAAGTGTCAGAAACGACGACGGAGTAGCCTATCTGGAAGCCATGTCTCCGGTAGACTGTATCTTTCTCGACCCCGCCCGCCGCAATGAGCACGGCGGAAAAACCGTTGCCATTTCCGACTGTGAGCCTAATGTGGCCAAGCTCGAAGGACTCCTGTTGAGCAAAGCCAACCGGATAATGATTAAACTTTCCCCCATGCTCGACCTTTCACAGGCACTGAAAGAATTGCCGCACACACAGGAGGTACATATCATCTCCGTCAATAACGAATGCAAAGAACTCCTGTTGTTACTCGGACAGACAGCACCGGAAGAAATCCCGGTTCACTGCGTAAACCTCTCCACAAAAGGAGAGCAGGAAAAACAACTCTTCGTATTTACCCGCGAACAGGAACAGCACAGCGAGTGCAGCTATACAGACACACTTGGCAATTATCTGTACGAACCCAATGCTTCTCTCCTGAAAGCCGGTGCTTTCCGCAGCATTGCCGCGGCTTACTCCGCCAAGAAGCTGCATCCCAACAGTCATCTCTACACTTCCGAAACGCAGATTGAGGGTTTTCCCGGCAGAACATTCCGCATCATCAACCGGTGCAGCCTCAACAAAAAGGAAATAAAGGAGAATCTGTCAGACCTGAAAAAAGCGAATATCACAGTCCGCAACTTTCCGGCTACGGTGGCAGAACTCCGTAAACGTATCAAGTTAGCGGAAGGGGGAGATACCTACCTCTTTGCCAGCACCTTAAACGATGGACAGAAAATACTGATCCGTTGCGGGAAAGTCTGATTCCTGCCGGATGAGAAAGAAGCTTCCTCATTACATCATCTATCAAGAAAGTATCATAGAGTAAAGAAACTATTTTCCTGATTTTTCTCTCAAGTCATCTTTGGGGATTGTCGTCTCGTTTCCATCCCGGACAGCCATATAATGCGGGGACATGATTTCAATGCCCGCCTCATTAAATTTATCTTGAATGTTCTGGTGCAAGTCCGAATAGATTTGAGTCATCTTATCCGCTTCCTTGATATAAGCATTAATCTGATAAACCGGATACCAGTCACTTAAAGATGTTTCCAACACGAACGGACGCGGATCGTCCACCACTCCGGGAGTATTCAATGCCGCATCAATCAATATCTGATTGACTTGCCGCCAAGGGATATCATATCCGATAGATACTTCCGAATGGATAATCAACCCGTATTCACGTGCCGAGGTACTGTAATTCACGGTATGCGAGGACATGATAAATGAGTTGGGAACGGTAACCACCTCATTCTTCGGTGTACGGATACGGGTGACAAGGGGTGTTTTCTCTATAATATCTCCGGTAGTATCATTCAGTTTAATCCGGTCGCCCAACTTAAACGGGCGCATATACGTAATCACCAGCCCGGCAATAATATTACCGATCACCGTACTTGAACCCAACGATACAATCAATCCGACAAATACCGAAATCCCTTGGAATACCCCTGAATCAGAACCCGGCAAATAAGGATAAATCATCGCAATCATAAATGCGTAAAGCAGGAAACGGACGATATGGAAAGTCGGCATTGCCCAATCCGGATAGAAACCGTTGAATTTCAAACGCCCTGCTTCTATCTCACGGGCCAGATAGTGCACTAGTCGTACCAGATACCGCACTGCATACCAGATAATAATGATTGTAAACAACTTGGGAATATAATCAATAATACCCACAAAAATGCCACGAATCGGGTTCCAGATATAACCCAATATACGATAAGCCAGTCCTTCTGTTTGCGGGAAAATAATGAAAATCAGCGGAATAGTAATCAACAACTGCAATCCCATAAGAATATACCGCCCGATGCCCGCCAGAAAGACTAACAAATTAGCTTGTTTTTGGGCATCCAACAATTCATATCCTTGAATGGAAACAGGTCGTATCTTCGTATCTTTCAGACGCAAGATACGTACTTTCAGTTTACGGAAAAGCCAGTTCGTCAGGCGAAACAGGAAGTATTGCCCGACAATCACCAGAATGAAATAAAGCACACGTTTCGCCATTCTCCAAAGCCCGTGTTCGGCTTTCATATCGTGCAGTTTGGTGATAACGTTTTGTTGTCTTTCCTTCGCAAGAGAATCACGGGAAATGCCTTCCCACAAAGCATCCTGATCGGTAAGGGAAAGTAACACCTTGTTACCGTACATCAAATCGGAGACAATGTCCGAATGGTCGATCGACACGGAGTCCGGGCGGAGGTTAAAACGTCTTCCCAGTTCTTCAATTGCAGCACCGGTCATTTGCGCACGTTGCTGGGGAGTGTATCCGCCACGTTTGGTAAAAAGATAAAATAAGGTATCTCCGTCGGCTACCACGGGGATTCCTTTGGTAAACTGTCGCAAAGAATCGATACGTTGACGCTGCCGGGCGTACTTCACGGAGTCGACGGCAGCCATTTGCAGTTTCATCTGCTCCATTTCCATACGCATATTCGCCTCGTTGAGCCGGGCTGCTTCGAGGGATTTTTGCAGATTGGCCACATAGACAGAGTCTGAATCCCGGTTCAGAGGTGTGTTGTGCACGGTAGTTACACTATCACCTGCAAATATCTTCTTGACAGCTTCTCCCAACTGTGCCCGTACTCCCGTTGTTCCCAAAAGTACAATGAGCAGTAACACTAAACGTTTCATTTTATTCATTTCCATATCTTATATCCCCTGACAGTGAATTAAGGTTAATCTGTTTTTTCACTAAAACAGAGCAAACATACGGATTGTTTTTGACATATCAATTTTGAAAATGATTATCTTTGCCACCAAAAGAGAAAAAAACATGAATATACTGTTTCTTATCGGAGGATTAATCCTCATTCTTCTAGGAGCTAACGGACTCACGGACGGGGCTGCTTCAGTTGCCAAACGTCTCCGTATCCCCTCCATTGTTATCGGGCTTACTATCGTCGCGTTCGGTACTTCTGCCCCCGAACTCACCGTCAGTGTGTCTTCTGCTCTTAAAGGCAGTGCGGACATTGCCATAGGTAATGTGGTAGGAAGTAATATATTCAATACACTGATGATTGTAGGCTGCACGGCTTTATTCGCTCCGATTGTCATCACCCGGAATACACTCAAAAAAGAGATTCCGCTCTGCATTCTATCTTCTGTCGTCCTGTTGGTTTGCGCCAATGACGTCTTTCTGGATAAAGCACCGGAAAATATCCTGAACAGGGTAGACGGACTGTTATTGCTTTGTTTCTTCGCTATCTTTATGGGATATACATTTGCTATCGCTTCCAAGCCCTCCACAGGGGGACAGGAAGAACATCCCGTACCGGAAGAAGAGAACGAGATAAAATTGCTCCCCTGGTGGAAATCGGTTCTTTATATTATCGGAGGGCTGGCTGCACTAATTTACGGAGGACAATTATTTGTTAACGGGGCTACGGGTATCGCCCGCAATCTGGGCGTCAGCGAGTCAATCATCGGTCTGACACTGGTGGCCGGAGGGACTTCTCTGCCGGAACTTGCCACCTCTATCGTTGCCGCACTAAAGAAGAATCCGGAAATAGCTATCGGAAATGTAATCGGCAGTAACCTCTTCAATATCTTCTTTGTATTGGGATGCAGCGCCAGCATTACTCCCCTCCACCTTAGCGGAATCACCAACTTCGACTTGCTCACACTGGTCGGCTCGTGCATCCTGCTCTGGCTGTTCGGATTGTTCTTCGCCAAACGGACAATCACACGGATAGAAGGAAGCATTATGATACTCTGCTATGTAGCATATACCGTGGTATTGATTTATAATACATAGATAAAAAGTAAACTAACATTTATTTCACCTCGACAATCGTCAATACATTAACGCCATATTTTCCGTCATCGGATATCGCCCAGGTAGTATCCCCATTCGCACAACGGATAGCGTAACGGGAATTATATTTCAGCCTTTCCGAACCGTCCGGTATCCACAGCCCTAACCTATATTTTCCGGGAGCAACCGAATCCGGCAATCTGAGAGACAAATCAACGGAATGCGTCAACGGCGTATATGTAGAATCTTCCGGCTGGAACGGTTGCCAGTCCAACGGATTTGCTTCGGTCGGAAATTCCATGACTTTCCCTTTATCGTCAATCAGTACGAAATAGACCGGATGTTCGCCAAACACAGTAGCAAACCCTCTATTTATCAAACTCAGGTTCAGGAGATTGTCTTTTCCTGCTTCCAACGCTTTCGGCATCCGAAGAGATTGCAGTTCAATCCGATACCCCAAATGATCGCGTATATAATCGAACATATTACGTTCCACCTTCGTACCATCTTTCTTTTGGAAATAACTGTCGGATACAGGCATATGATGCTGATGCAAAGAATCTTCCGTTATCATGGTTTTCTTCCAGACTACCATTGAATATTCAGGAGGATTATTCTCGTCAAACTTATTATTGGGGTGTTGTTCCTTATAATTATGTATCACGCTCAATGAGGTGAAGTGCTGGAGGAACAGACGTCTTGCTGTCTGCAATCCGTCAATAATCCAACCCGCCGAAGGACTGTCGGGATCGGCACCTACACTCCAGAATCCCCAAGGCAACTCGCCATCGACCACCAAATAAGGCGATTCTTTGACAATCTGGTCAAAGTTATCAGTCCCCTCATGCATTTCCGCATCCCAACGATCCGGACGTATCACAATAAAATCATCATGAAACGAAAGCCTCTTATATAACTCCGGCTTATCTTTCAGCAGATTCTTAAACATAGGAAGCCTTACCTGTACCTGCCTTTCTTCGGGAACCACCGAAAGAAGTTTTTCCAAAATAGCAGTTTTCGTTTCATCCGAGTTCTCCAGTCCTTGAACAGAGCTGTGCCATTCTCCCCAAGCACCCACCATACCGGCCTGTACCACCAGAATCAGGTCTTTATTTTTCTCCAGAAAAGGTTTCAACTGGTCCAGATGTTCCAATATCTGCTCTCCGGTAGGCCCGACCGCCGCTCTCCCCATAAAATCCCGCTCGTAGGCAAAACGTAATACCGCCTTCTTTCCTTGTTTCTGCAATTCATCAAAATACACCTGCATCGTATTGAGATTCTCCTCCGACAGTTTTTCACCTATCAGATAAGTAAGATAGAAATAGCTCTGGGCAAGCGAAACACTATCCGCCACGTATTTGGCAGACAGTTCCAACAGTTCTTTTGTCGGACTGTCTTTTTCTTCTTTCACATCTACCGCCGTCTCCAACCGGAAACCTCGTCCGGGATTATAGATTCCGTTTTCACCGTGCGTATCATCTACACAAATTCCACGAAAATCAAGAACCTGCTGCGAATTGCCGCAACTACTTGCCAGCACAGCAAACAAAGCAGCTACCATACTGCCATACATCCAATTCTTCTTCATAGTAATATTTTTGTTTATGCGGGCAAATATATAACATTTCGCAACACCACCACTCTTTACAGCCCATTTCGCGCAGTAAAGTATCAGTTTGAGATAAAAAATGCAAAAGTATTAGTTAATGCTAAGATTGTATTTGTTCCACCAACAGAATAACTCTACCTTTGTCTAATAAAATAATACATGAGAAAACTTAATTCATTAAACCTACAATATTAATTACTTAATGGAAAATATCATGAATAGACAAAACGCTTTTACGCTACTTGCTACATTCGCACTGCTTTTTTGTTTCACATTCTCCTGCAATGCCAAAGGAAAAGACAAAGCCAAACATGTTGTTCTTATCGGACTGGACGGTTGGGGAGCTTACAGCTTGCCTAAAGCAGACATGCCCAATGTCAAGAGACTAATGGAAGACGGAGCTTACACGCTCAAAAAACGCTCGGCACTTCCTTCGTCCAGTGCTATCAACTGGGCATCCATGTTTATGGGAGCCGGTCCCGAACTTCACGGATACACCGAATGGGGATCTAAAACTCCGGAACTTCCGTCACGTGTTTTAAACAAGAATGGAATCTTCCCCACTATCTTCCAATTACTGCGTGATGCCCGTCCGAAAGCAGAGATCGGCTGTCTGTATGAATGGAACGGAATCAAGTATTTAGTAGATACACTTTCTCTAAGCTATCATTATCATGTGGCCGATTACAACAAGACTCCCAAAGAGTTAGGCAATATGGCATCTGCTTACATAAAGGAGAAACATCCGACTCTTGTTGCTATCTGCTATGATAGTCCCGACCATACCGGACACACTGAAGGACATGACACTCCCGCATATTATGAGAAACTCAAGGAGTTGGATACTTATGTCGGCCAGATTGTCCAGGCCGTAAAAGATGCAGGCATCCTTGATGACACTATTTTCATATTGACTTCCGACCATGGAGGCATCAAGAAGGGTCACGGCGGCAAAACAATGCAAGAAATGGAAACAGCTTTCATCATTTCCGGTAAGAATATTAAAAAAGGACTTCGTTTTGATGATGTAAGCATGATGCAATATGATGTAGCTTCTACAATAGCTCACATTTTCAACCTCGAACAACCACAAGTCTGGATAGGTAGACCAATGAAGATTGTTTTCAAATAATCGCTTTGAGATTATATACTGGAAAGGGAAAGGAGAAACTGGAAACAAAACCAGTTTCTCCTTTTATTTTCTCTCTTTTTTAAAAGAATAAACTATATCTTACAATACGACATCTTTACAAAATGAAATTGATTCCTAACACACACGTTTGAGAATCAAGTCATTCTTTGAATTAAGTTAAGTCGCTATTTTACTTATCTCTATGTTTTTTGATATAATTGTATCAGCAAATGATAAAATCCTATTTGCTCACAACTCAACAACGCGATACTTTTGCAACAAATTATTCTCTCATTTTACAACTAAAATTCTGAAATATGAAATTATATTATATCCTCGCCTTCGGTACACTATTATGTAGTCAGCTTTGCTCAAGTGCCTCTGCTGCTATGGCCTCAGAAGAGCCGTACAATTCCGGTATCGTCCTCAGATGGAAGGATTGCAAACAGAGAATAGACGGATTCGGAATAGCCCAGGCTGGCTGGGCAAAAGAATTGTTCGCCTTCAAAAATAGAGAGCAAGTCATGGACAAAATGTTCGGTAAAGATGGATTGCGCTTGAATATTCTAAGAGGAGAGATATTCCCGCATTATTGGGAGAATGAAACAGACAAGGATTTTAACCTTAACGACGACATCCATATCGAATTGAGCGATTCTGATTTCATCAACAAATCCGATGATTTATTAAGACGAGGACAGTTATGGCTTACGTTAAAAGCTAAACATAAATACCACATCAGCAAATTAGTATTCTCCACATGGAGTGCTCCTGCTTGGATGAAAAGTAATGGCAAGGTTTCAAATGGTCGGCTCAAAACAGAATGTTATACAGATTTTGCTAATTATCTTGCCGCTTTCTACAACGCTTACAAATCTAAAGGCATTGCACCTTATGCTATATCACCATCCAACGAGCCCGGTTATGCAGCCCCTTGGAACTCTTCCTTATGGACAGCAGACGAAATGGGAAAATTCATCACCTCATATCTCGGTCCAACCTTTCGAAAAGAGAATATTCCTGCCAAAATCATATTTGGAGAAAATCCTTTATGGGCTGTTTATATGCCTCAATTAAAAATGGTTTCATCCAAAGACTTCACTGATACAATTCTTCAGAACTATCCCGAAGCCAAAGATTTCAATCTCATTGCTGCCGGGCATGGCTTATCACCCGATATAATGCCAATAAAAGTAGATAAAGAATATCTTAAAACAGCTATTCTACCATTTGAAATGGCAGAAAAAGCCGATATACCGGTATGGATAACAGAAATAAGCGATGTAAATCCACTCGACATCTCCATACATGACGGACTGAAGTGGGCTGTTACTTTTCACAATTATCTTACAAAAGCAAATGTAAACGCAATTATATGGTGGGGAGGAGCCATGCCAACATCCAATAATGAAAGTCTCATTATTTTAGATAAAAACAGAAAAGATTTTCTATTATCTAAAAGATATGATATTTTTGGAAACTTTTCTCGCTACATCCCTGAAGAGAGTACACGGATACAAGTAACCCAGTCTAGCGGCATTCCTCTTTTAATATCTGCATATAAAAAAGACGATGAGTATACTCTTGTAACAATCAATTCATCTAAACAGACAATTCAGACCAGCCTTCGTTTGGATGGAGCAAATATAAATGGCCTATTAAAACAATATATAACCAATGAAGATAACAGTTGGACAGAAATGGCAATTGTACAGGAGAACAAAGAATATTATAACCTTACAATACCGCCATATAGTGTTGTCACATTTGTTGGAAAGGTCCGTTTATAATCCCTCGTTTGTAACACCCGTTAAATAAAAAGTTATGCCTACTTATACCGAACAAAAATTTAGAAAATTCAAAGAATCATATTTTCGACTTCTAACTCGTAAAAATCTGGAAGATAAAAGTCATTACAACGGAATATTTCAACGTTACTTATATCCTGTTATCACAGCAGAACATATCCCTTTAGAATGGCGTTATGACTTAAATCCCCAAACAAATCCATGGTTAATGGAAAGGATTGGTGTTAATGCCACTATGAATTCGGGAGCCATCAAGTGGAAAGGAAAATATCTTATGGTGGTCCGCGTAGAAGGAAACGACCGTAAGTCATTCTTTGCCATTGCTGAAAGCCCTAATGGAATCGATAATTTTCGTTTCTGGGAATATCCGATACGACTACCGGATACTGATCCGACAGAGACAAATGTCTACGATATGCGCCTGACAGCACACGAAGACGGTTGGATTTATGGTATTTTCTGTAGCGAAAGCCTTGACCCAGACGCAGCTCCGGGCGATTTGTCGTCTGCCATTGCAAAAGCAGGTATCGTCCGCACCAAAGACCTGAAGAATTGGGAACGTTTGCCGAATCTGATTTCCAAAAGCCAGCAACGCAATGTCGTTCTGCATCCAGAATTTGTTAACGGAAAATACGCATTGTACACTCGTCCACAAGATAGTTTTATTGACGCCGGAAACGGCGGAGGTATCGGCTGGGCACTCATTGATGATATGACTCATGCAGAAGTGAAAGAAGAGACTATCATCAACCACCGCCACTACCACACTATAAAAGAGGTGAAAAACGGCGAAGGACCTCATCCTGTCAAAACCACAAAAGGATGGCTACATCTCGCCCACGGGGTTCGTGCCTGTGCTGCTGGTCTACGTTATGTACTTTATCTGTATATGACCTCTTTGGAAGACCCGACAAGAATCATCGCTGAACCAGGAGGATATTTGCTGGCTCCGATAGACGGAGAAAGAATAGGTGATGTATCCAATGTGCTCTTCTCCAATGGCTGGATTGCGGACGAGGACGGGACAGTATATATCTATTACGCTTCTTCCGACACCCGTATGCACGTGGCAACTTCGACTATTGACAGACTAACGGATTATTGCCTCCACACACCTGTTGACGGTTTACGTTCAGCTGCTTCCGTGGAAAACATTTGTAAGCTCATAGAGTCAAACAAAATCGTCACAGGAGAAACGAAACAAATTTATCTTTAAAAGCAAAATGAATTTGATAGAATAGTATCAGCATAAGTTAAAATAAGTCTACACTACAAACAAGGCAATCATTTAAATTTGCACTATATAAAATAAATGTATAAACCTTTAAAAATGCAGCCTATATGAAAAGAAATGAAACAAAATATGGATGATACCTTTAATCCATACTCTAATACAGAGAAACTATAAAATATGTATATAATTTAAATAAAAGAAAACATGAAAAATGAAAAGCACAAAGTAAACTCTTTAGTTAAAAGAGTTTGTTTGGTTCTGTCCCTTTTGACTCCCGGTAGTAGCATGATGGTAATTGCTAGTGACGAAATAGCGATTGTGCAGCAAACGGGAAACATCACAGTAACAGGAACCGTAGTCGACCAAACAGGAGAACCCGTCATCGGCGTAAATGTCCTAGTAAAAGGAAGTACCAATGGAACAATCACTGATATAGACGGCAAATTCTCGCTTAAAGGCGTCTCCCCCAATTCTATCCTCACAGTGTCCTACATTGGATATAAGACAGAAACCGTCAACCTCAATGGAAAGAAAGTCCTCCAGATAATACTAAAGGAAGACTCAGAAATGCTGAATGAAGTCGTAGTAGTGGGTTACGGTACCCAGAAAAAAGTAAATATGTCAGGAGCCGTAGACGCGGTATCTTCTAAAGTACTAGAAAACCGTTCGCTATCCAATGCTGGGCTCGGTTTGCAAGGAGCTGTACCCAACCTCAACATTACAGTCACGGATGGTAATGCCAATTCCTCGCCGAAATATAATATTCGCGGTATTGGTTCTATCAACAGTGATTCGGCCGAACCCTTGATTCTAGTAGACAACATTCCCGTCACAGCCGACGAGTTCTCCCGTATGAATGCTAACGACATCGAAAACGTATCTGTACTGAAAGACGCTTCATCAGCAGCTATCTACGGTGCACGTGCTGCATTCGGCGTAATTCTAGTCACTACCAAATCTGCAAAATCGGAGAAAATCAGCGTAGCTGTCAATGCTTATTACTCAACACGTAAAATCACACGCCTGCCCGAACATGTGACCGATCCATATCAAGTAATGACCATCCAGAATCAAGCACGTACGTACAGTTTCTACACAGAAGAACAAATGGCGGAAGCCCAAAAGCGCGTTAACGACCCGTCGCTACCAGCAGTCATAGTAGACCCGAGCGACCCGAACAAATGGGCTTACTACGGACAGACGGACTGGATGGACGAAACCTACAAAAATGCAGCACCTTCCTACACTGTCAATTTCAACATTGCCCAGCGTACCAAAAAAGCTGGCTATTACCTTTCTGGCGAATACTACCGACAAGATGGTATGTTCAAGAAAGGTAACGACATCTACGACCGTTACAATATGCGTGCTAAAGTAGATTTCCAACTCACCAACTGGCTGAACATCAGCAATAATACATCGTTTGCATTCCGCAAATACGACAAACCTAACATCGATATGGAAAGTTTCTTCCACGAGGTGAACCGCAAAAGTACGCTCGACGTAGTAAGAAACCCGGACGGAACATATACCAAATCTGGAGGTGCCATACTGGGACTGCTAGAGAATGGAGGACGTTCCGTCAACGACCGACGTGACTTTTCCACCACGTTTGCCGCTACCATCGACCTGTTGAAGGATGTATGGCAAATCAAAGCAGACGCCACTTTCCGCCGCGACAGCGAACGTACACGTAGAGCATCTTTGCCCTACTCCTACAAGCAAGGACCAGAAATGGCACTGGAACAGAACACAACTACAAGCTCTGCCCGTAACGACTCGCAGTTCTACGATAACAATGTATTCAATATATATACTGATTTCCACAAGACTTTTGCCGGCCAACACTTTGTACAAGCAATGGTAGGTTTTAACCAAGAAAACACACGTACCAACAGCTACTGGTCGAGCAGAGATCAACTAATCAGTACCTCTTTCCCAACTATCGAGCTTGCCACCGGTACTGTCAAAACCAGCGAAAGTATTACTGACTGGTCTGTTCGCGGAGCCTTCTTCCGCCTGAACTATGTATTTGACAATCGCTACATCGTTGAGTTTAACGGCAGGTACGACGGTTCCTCCCCCTTCCCGAAGAACGACCGTTACAGCTTTTTCCCTTCTGTTTCTGCCGCATGGAACGTTTCACAAGAAAAGTTCATGGAAAATCTAAAAAACAAAATAGGACTGAACACAATGAAATTGCGTGGTTCTTACGGTAGCTTAGGTAATCAGAACGTAGGTGCATACGCCTTCTCTCCACAGATGAAAGCAGAAGAAAGCAAATGGATTCTGGACGGAAAAAAACCACTTCAGGTTATCATGCCAGGTATCGTATCCAGCTCACTGACTTGGGAACAGGTGCGTACTATCAATGGTGGTATCGACTTAGGCTTCCTCAACAATCGTCTGACAGCTGGTTTTGATTACTACGTACGCTACACCGAAGGCATGCTGACCAAAGGAAAATCCCTTCCCAGTGTATTAGGTACCAGCGAACCGAAAGAAAACGCTGCTGACCTGAAAACCCGTGGTTGGGAACTTTCATTGGCATGGAGAGACCAGTTCAACTTAGCAGATTCACCCTTCAGCTATGGCGTACGTTTCATCATCTCGGACAGCCGCTCATTCATCACCAAGTTCGATAACTACGTTTGGGACACGGACAAGAACGGTAACAAAATTCGTACCTCCATTTGGACAAACGACAATCATTATGTAGGTAAAGAATTGGGTGAAATCTGGGGATTAACTACTGAAGGATTCTTCCAGAACGAAGAAGAACTTGCTAACCATGCTGACCAGACCAAAGTAGGTGAAGATGATATGGGCTACAAGTTCTACGTAGGTGACCTGAAGTTCAAAGATATCAACGGTGACAAAGAAATCAGTAACGGCAAAGGAACTCTCGCCGATCCGGGCGACTTCAAAAAAATCGGTAACAGTTCCATACGCCTCCCCTATAGCATTGACATGGATGCCAATTGGAAAGGATTTGACCTACGCATCTTCTTGCAAGGTGTAGGCAAAAGAGACTGGTACGCTGGTGGCGGTAACCACTATTTCTGGGGTATTTATGCCCAACCTTGGACTAACGTACAGAAAGGTAACCTCGATCACTGGACACCCGAAAACCGCAATGCCTACTTCCCTCGTGTGAAGCCTTATATTGCAGAAAGTACCGGTTCCGAGCTTGCCTGCCCTCAGACCAAATACCTACAAGACGCTTCCTACCTACGTCTGAAGAATGTAACCTTTGGCTACACACTACCCAAAACATGGACTAGCAAAGTAGGTATCGAACGCGTACGCTTCTACTTCAGCGGTGAAAACCTGTGCGAGTTACAACATCTGAAAGCCAACCTCGACCCGGAAGCCTTGGATTCAAGCAGCAAAACCTACCCGTTGCAGCGTTCCTTCACATTTGGTGTTAACTTGAATTTCTAAATCTGTAAACAATAACAATATGAAAACATTAAAATATATTCTTTCAGCGAGCATTAGCCTGGTATTTCTCACAGCCTGCAACGACAGCTTTCTGGAAAAGTATCCGGAAACCGAACTGAATGAAGAAGCCTTCTTCCAAACTCCGGAAGACATGGCAATCTACCTGAACAACTCCTATAAAGATTTGCCATACGGATCGGACGACCTCTATTCCGACAATATCGGTGGTTATACAGCAAGCCACGAAGTATACAGTATGCTGCATGGAACCATCAACGAAAATACCGTAGGCGGCTGGAGTAAAGACGAAGATAAAGACTGGTACAACTTGCGCAAAGCCAATGTATTGCTAGTAAATGCACATAAGGTGAAAGGTGAACAGACAGATATCGACCACTACATCGGCGTAGCACGTTTCTTTCGTGCCAATTTCTATTTCAAAATGCTAAAAAGATACGGTGCCGCTCCTTGGTACGATCATCCATTGAGTACAAATGATCCTGATCTATACAAAGGAATGGACAGTCGCGAACTGATAGCCGATAAAATCATGGAAGACTTGGAATTTGCAGCCAAGAACATCAAAGCCATTGAAAGCCGTACCTACATTAACAAATGGGCAGCCTACAGCCTGCTGGCACGATTTGCTTTGCATGAAGGCACCTTCCGTAAGTACCATACAGAACTGAATTTGACAAATACCGCCAATAATTTTCTCGAAAAAGCCGTATGGGCAACCGGAGAAATCATGAAAGCCGGATTTGAAATCACCGGAAAAGGAGCAGAAGGTTATCGAGCCCTCTTCACAGGTGACCTGAAAGGTAACAAGGAAATCATCCTCTATGCCGACTACGACCGCACATTAGGACGCGGTAGTAACACCCCCTCAGTTGTAGATTGGATGTGGCACCTAAGCCGCAGTTTAGCAGACAGTTACCTCAAGCTAAACGGTTCCCCCGCCACCTCCGACCCTAATTACGCGACAAAGACCTACAATGAAATGTTTGACGATAGAGACCCTCGTATGGCAGAAACTATCATGCCGGCAGGATTCATCAAAGCCAATGAATCACTGCCTACCGTAGCCAAACTGGATTACGGATACTTGCCTCAGTTGAAATATTACCCTCGTACAGCGGAACTGAACAGTGGATATGATGCAGGCTACAATGACATCGTTATTTTCAGATATGCAGAAACACTACTCATTAACGCGGAAGCAAAAGCAGAACTGGGTACAATCAAACAGGAAGACTTGAATGCAACAGTCAACCTATTGAGAAAGCGTGTAGGCATGCCAGATTTAAAACTCGATGTAGCCACTGACCCAAAACTCACAGTCCAATATCCTGCCGTAACCGGTACACTGGCCAATGTAATTCTAGAAATACGCCGCGAACGCCGTGTAGAACTGGCCTGCGAAGGTCTTCGTTATGATGATTTGATGAGATGGAAAGCCGGCAAATTGCTCGAAGGTCCTGCCGAAGGTGTGTATATTCCTGCATTCGGAGCTTACGACGTCACTGGTGATGGTGAGAACGACATTGCCATACTAGAATCTCCCGACAAAACAGCCGGACTAACCGAAGATGAACTGTCAAAATTGCAAAAGACTTATTACCTGGTAGATAAAGACGGCAAAAAGGGAAACATCTATCTGAGTGAAGGTAACAAAGGAAACATCCGTTTCACAATTGACCAAGGCAATCCACCCAGATTCGATGAAACAAAGTATTACTATTTTCCTATTCCGTTCAGCGAAATACAGCTTAACCCGAATTTGGAACAACCTTCGGGCTGGCGATAAGTAATTCTCCACAATTTTCAAATTATAGGCACAGATTGCATAGATTTCAGTTCTTTCATTTTATCAGAGCTGTAAAATCTATGAAATCTGTGCCTGAATTTTGAAGATTATCATGTATCTTTTCTAACTTTAACGATGTGTAACATAGTGCTAAAAATGCCTAAACCTCAAAGAAGAACAATAGCAGAGATATGTTTTCCCCTTGAATGTCTATTAGACGGATTCTTCTCACGAAATATAACATTGTGCAGATAAAAGAAATATTCAAATATACTCCGGCTTTCTCATTTTATTTCTTATAAGTAAAGTACTATTTTGTCAATTATTAAAGATATAGTACAAAATCAAAGTAACATAAGAAGAATACCGGAGATTTCAACATAGTATCAGAATGAGCTAAAATAATATTTGTTTCCTTGCTTCTTTCCCCCTACCTTTGCAGCAAAGAAGATACAATATATAAATCGATTCAAAATAATAATATGAAATTACACACTACCGACCTTCTTATCATATGCGCCTATCTTATCGCTATGATTGTCATCGGTCTCATTCTTAAAAAACGGGCAGCCCAGAATATGGACTCCTACTTCTTAGGTGGAAAATCATTGCCTTTCTATATGTTGGGATTATCCAACGCCTCTGGAATGTTCGATATTACGGGCACAATGCTAATGGTATACTGGGCATTCGCTTATGGTTTCAAAAGTCTTTGGATTCCCTGGTTATGGCCGGTGTTCAACCAGATATTCCTAATGGTTTACTTATCCGTGTGGCTGCGCCGTTCGAACGTTCTCACCGGTGCCGAATGGATTAAAACCCGTTTCGGAAAAGGGAAAGGTTCTACTCTTTCACATACGATTGTTATCGTATTCGCATTACTTAGCGTACTCGGTTTTTTAAGTTATGGGTTCATAGGTATTGGTAAATTTATGGAGATATTCATCCCTTGGGAAGTAGTATCTCCATTTATTCCTTTCAATGTTCCTGCAGAATATGTTCCTCATGTATATGGTATTTTCTTTACTACCATCGCCACATTCTATGTGATGCTCGGCGGAATGCTGAGTATCGTATGGACAGATGTCGTTCAGTTTCTGATAATGACCGTGGCAGGCATCGTTATTGTCGTCATTGGTATGCAGATGGTGGCACCGGACATGATTCACTCATTTGTTCCTGCCGGCTGGGATTCGCCCTTCTTCGGCTGGACACTTGATATCGACTGGAGCAGCCGGATGAATCTCCTTACCGAGCGAATGGCCAACGAGCCTTACAGTCTGATAAGCATATTTGTTATGATGGCGTTGCTGAAAGGAATCTTTATGAGCATGGCAGGTCCCGCTCCTAACTATGATATGCAGAAGATTCTGTCCTGCAAGTCTCCGAAAGAAGCGGCAATGATGAGTGGTTCTGTATCTGTGGTGTTATTAATCCCCCGCTACCTGATGATTATGGGATTCGCATTGCTGGCTATTTACTTCTTCAAGGAAGACGGCGGAATGACACAAATGGAAGTTACACGAACGGACTTTGAGACGATTCTTCCTCACTTGATTACCCGTTATGTACCTTCCGGATTAGCCGGTCTGTTATTGGCGGGACTACTGGCAGCGTTCATGTCTACTTTCGCTTCAACGGTGAATGCGGCTCCTGCATATATCGTGAATGACATTTATCTGAAATACATCAATCCGAAAGCGAGTGTAAAAACGCAGATACGCAGCAGTTATGTGATTTCTGTTGCAGTGGTAGTGGTCAGCACCGTTATCGGATTCTTTCTGAAAGATATTAATGAAATCTTCCAATGGATTGTAGGCGCACTCTTTGGTGGATACATCGCAGCCAACGTACTCAAATGGCATTGGTGGCGTTTCAACGGTGAAGGCTATTTCTGGGGAATGACTGCCGGAGTAATAGCAGCAATCGTCATGAAATTCACTGTTCCCGACGCATGGGTATTGTATTTCTTCCCCGTTCTGTTCGGGGTTTCCCTGATAG
>ENA-OURS01001723-OURS01001723.1-human-gut-metagenome-genome-assembly--contig:-NODE-1723-length-17542-cov-9.557957_pt1 | contig 17542 bp, 20 predicted proteins | sample MGYA00242109_ERZ509010 | MGnify/ENA primary metagenome ERZ509010 (study PRJEB26280, sample SAMEA2338774) | human gut metagenome | biome: human gut; feature: human-associated habitat; material: faeces... | reverse complement strand
CTCGCTGTTGGTCATATTCCCGGTTTTCAGATAGACCCTAATTGGAGTTCAGTATGATAGTCCGCAAAGACCACTTCCGCGTTCAGCGTCGCGTCGATCCGACCGGCCAGCAGCGGGATTCCGATGGTGAATTTGGGATGCTTCGTCTTGTGGCGCACTGTGTACATACCCAGCAAACTGCCCACGCTTCCGCCCAGCACCGCAACGGTCATCAGGGTCACTAGAAAACGGGCGGATTCCGTTCACACAGAATCCGCCTGCTTTATTACGCAATTATTCCCGGAAATTTTGCCATCACCACGATGGCGGCGATGATCTGAAGCGCCAGAAGCAGCGGGATTCCGACGGCGAATTTGGGATGCTTCGTCTTGTGGCGCACTGTGTACATACCCAGCAAACTGCCCACGCTTCCGCCCAGCGCCGCAACGGTCATCAGGGTCGCTTCCGGAATGCGCCAGAGTTTTTTCTTTGCCTTGTGCTTGTCCGCAAGCATAAGCACAAAACCGGCCGCATTGATTGTAACGAGGTAAAGAAGGAGAAGATCTTTCATACTGATTTCCTTTCGGGAGGGATTTTTGTGAAAAAGCTTTGGATTTTACTGGCGCTGGCGTCGCTTCTGTGCGGCTGCGCTGCGGAGGAAACGCTGGAAACCGTGTCGGACGATATCATTCAGCCGGTGATGGCGCAGCCGGGGGAAATTTCCGTCCGCCTGCCGGACAACGCCGTGGCGCCGGTGCTGGAAAGCGACTCGGAGCAGGTCTATCTCAGCGAGGACTATGAGATCATCGTCGAGACCGTCAGCGGAGGGGACCTGAGCGCCACCATTCAGCGGATATCCGGCTACACCCCGGACAATCTGACGGTGATGGAAACGGCGCAGGACGGGGCAAAGCGGTATGACTTCGTCTGGGCATCGGCGGGGGAGAACGGCGACCAGCTGGGCAGGGCGGTGATTCTGGACGACGGAAACTACCATTACTGTCTGTCCGTTCTCCGGGACGCGGACACCACGGAAAAGTCCCAGATCGTGTGGCGGGACGTGTTTGACTCATTCAAGCTGGTCTAGGTATTGTTTCGCCGCTTCCCGGCACATCTGGACGCAGGCATCGGCCACGCTTTGGGGATACAAAATTTTCGCCTTGCCGCCGAAGCCGATGACCCAGCTTAGGAACATGGGGGACACCGCCACATTGACGGTAAAGACAAAATGATCGTCCCCGTCCGGAATTAAAAGAATGTCCTTGCCGAAGCGGTCTACCACTACGTTGATCAGACTCCGGTCGAAGCGCAGCTTCACGGTGGTTTCCTCCCCGGAGAACATCTGAAACAGCCGGGAAGCATGTTCCGCCAATGCCTTGCCCGCCAGTTCCGGGCAGGGGGTGCGGCTTTCCCCCGTCAGGCGGATATTGCTCATGCGGTCAAGGCGGTAGGAGGTCACGCCGTGGCGCAGGGAGTGGGCGAGCAGGTAGCAGTTTTCGTTGTCCTGACACAGACCGTAGGGGCTTGCCTGATAGCTTTTGTCCCGGTATTTCCGTTTGCCGCCCAAGTCCCAGTCAAAATACCGGAAGGTGATCTGCTTATTCTGGGCGATGGCCTCCTGAACGGCGTCCACGTTGAAGTAAATGGATTCGTTCATGCTTTTGACCCGCCCGGAAACCAGCACGTCCCGGCGCATGAGCCTTGCGTCGTGGACGCTGCACTGGCTGCACAGCTTTTCGATCAGTTCCCGGGACTTTTTCTCCGTGAGGAACCGGCTGGACTGGACGGCGTCGATGAGCAGCTTCAGTTCCGGCAGCTCAAAATTCCGGGAGGCGATGTAGTAGCCGCCGTTCTTTCCGGGAATGGAGAGAATGTCCACGCCGTAATCCTGCAGGGCCGCGATGTCCGAGTAGACGGTCTTGCGGTCGCAGACAATATCGTGCTCTTCCAGCATGGAAAGAAGCTCCGACGTTCTCACCGGGTGATCCTGGTGAGAATTTTTTTGCAGGTAGTCGAGGATGTACAGGATTTTCAGCTTCTGATTGTCTGACTTGGGCATGAGAATTCCTCCCGGCGGTTATTCCTGACATTATAGCACATCTGTGCTGCCGGGGGAAAGAGAAAATTTGCTTTTTCCCGTGGAATATGCTATAATACCCAAAAAGGAGTGAGTGTTTTGGGTTATTTTGGCTGTCATCTTTCCGCATCCGGCGGAAACGCGGTGATGGTGAAGACCGCGCTGTCCATTGGAGCGAATACCTTCGCGTTTTTTACCCGGAATCCCCGGGGCAGCAAGGCCAAGCCGGAGGACCCGGCGGACACGGCAAAAGCGGCCGCCATGCTGGAAGAAAATCACTTTGGCAAACTGGTCGCCCACGGGGCGTATACCATGAATCTCTGCACTTCCGACGCGGACGCCAGAGCCTTTGCCGCGGGGATTCTGGAGGACGACCTGCGGCGCATGGCGGCGCTTCCCGGAAATTTCTACAATTTCCACCCCGGCAGTCACGTGGGGCAGGGGACGCAGGCGGGAATCGATTACATTGCCGCCGCCCTGAAAAACGCCCTGCGCCACGACTATCCGGTGACGGTGCTGTTGGAAACCATGGCGGGGAAGGGCAGCGAGATCGGCGGACGGTTTGAGGAACTCAGGGACATTCTGGACGCCGTGGGAAGCGAAAACGTGGGCGTGTGTCTGGACACCTGTCACGTCTACGACGGCGGCTACGACATCGTGAACGACCTGAACGGTGTACTGGCGGAATTTGACCGGGTGATTGGTCTGGACCGGCTGCACGCCCTGCACCTGAACGACAGCAAGAACCCCTTTGCCAGCCACAAAGACCGCCATGAATGCCTGGGAAAAGGCAGCCTGGGGCTGGAAACCTTCCGGCAAATTGTGAATCACCCGCAGCTCAAGGACAAGCCCATGATACTGGAAACCCCCAACGAGCTGCCCGGCTACGCCGGGGAAATCAAAATTCTGCGGGAAATGGAAGCTCAAGGCAACACTGCGGCTCGCCTTAAGAAAATGTTCATTTGACATCTGAACGAAAATGTGTCATTTTATTAAACATAAGAATTACCCGAAGAAAGGAGGGTGATGGTATGCAGAATATCCTGGAATCGCTGACGCTGGCCCAGGAAAATTACGCAGGCTCCTATGTGGGGATTCTGCGCTATACCGTACCGATACTCAGCGCCATACTGCTTCTGCGCTGCGTCCTGCCCCTGCTGACCTTCCGGCGGGAGCCGGAGATCTGGGCGTGGCTGAACATGACCGACGGCAGTCAAATCCCCATCACCCATTGGGAGAACGTCATCGGCCGGAGCAAATCCAGCGACGTGACCATCGACTTTCCCACCGTGTCCCGGAACCATGCGGTCCTGACCCGGTACGACGACGGCAGCTGGACGATCACGGATGCCGGTTCCAAGGACGGAACGCTGGTCAACGGCAGAAAGGTTCAAATTTGCGCGTTGAAGCCCAAAGACCGTATCTCCATCGGCGGTGTGGAGATGCAGCTCCAGCCCATTACGGAGCATCAGGAAGCGCGTCAGGCGGAGCTTCGCACCAAGGCAGCCAGCGGCTGGGACAGCGTGGCGAATCTGATGGTGCTGTCCATCTTGCAGTGCCTGATGCTGCTGGGCTTCCTGCTGGGCGGGGAGCAGGAGACGATCGCCAGCGTTCTCATGGGCTTCGGCGGCATTTTCCTGAGCCAGTGGCTGCTGTACACTTTCTACTGCATGATCCGCCGGAAGTCCTTTGAGGTGGAGACCATGGCGTTCTTCCTGTGTACCATGGGTATGGCCGCCATCGCCACGGTAAAGCCGGGGGAGACGGTGAAGCAGCTTGCCGCCATGGCGCTGGGCGTGGTGACGTTCCTCGTCATCGGCTGGTCGCTGCGGGACTTGGAGCGGGCGAAGGTCGTCCGGTATCTGGCCACGGTTGCGGGCGTGGGCTTCCTGATGGTGACGCTGGTGTTCGGCACCGAGTATTACGGCGCGAAAAACTGGCTTATCATCGGCGGGCTGTCCTTACAGCCGTCGGAGCTGAGCAAGGTCTGCTTCGTCTATGCCGGCGCGTCCACCATGGACAGAATCATGAGCAAGCGGAATATTTACATTTTTATCGCCTATTCCATTCTCATCTGCGGCCTGCTTGCCCTGATGAACGATTTCGGCACGGCGCTGATTTTCTTCTGCGCCTTCCTTGTGATCGCGTATCTTCGTTCCGGCAGTATGGGCACCGTGGCGCTGGCCGTTACGGCGCTGATCTTTGCCGGAGTGCTGGCATTGAAGATCGCACCCCACGCTCTGCGTCGGTTTTCCGTGTGGCGGCATGTGTGGGACGACCCCCTGAATGCCGGTTATCAGCAGGTTCAGGCGCTGATGTGCGTGGCCTCCGGCGGCCTGTTCGGTCTGGGGCCGGGACAGGGCTTCCTGAAACACGTGTTCGCGGCGGATTCCGACATCGCCTTCGCCACCATCTCCGAGGAATGGGGGCTGATCGTGGCGGTGATGATGGTGCTGTGCGTGGCGGCCTACGGCTTCTTTGCCATCCGTACCGCACGGGTCGCACGAAGCAGCTTCTATTCCATCGGCGCCTGCACCGCTGCCAGCATTCTGGTGATTCAGACCATTCTGAACTGTCTCGGCACGCTGGATATTCTGCCCTTCACCGGCGTGACCTTCCCGTTCCTGAGCAACGGCGGCACCAGCATGGTTGGCGCCTGGGGGCTGCTGGCCTTCGTCAAGGCGGCGGACACCCGTCAGAATGCCAGCTTTGCCGTCCGCCTGAACAAGAAGGGAGCGTGAGCGGATGAACCGCGTAACCAAAAGAACCTGGATCATGGGCTTGTTCCTGGCTGTGCTTCTGGGGGGCATGATGTTCTTCCTGTGGGAATACGTGACCCAGGCGGGGGAATGGGTAACTTTTCCCGGCTCCCCTCATGTATATAACAACGCCAACATCGGCTGCGGCACGGTGACCGACCGTTCCGGGAACGTGCTGCTGGATATTACCGAGGAGCGCACCTATTCCTCTGATGCCGCAACCCGCCAGTCCACGCTCCACTGGCTGGGCGACCGGAAGGGCTACATCAGCGCCTCCGCCGTCTCCCACTACGCGGGGAAAATGGCTGGCTTCGACCTGGTCAGCGGCGTATACGACAGCAGCGGCGAGGGGGGCGAGATGACCCTGACGCTGTCGGCGAGGGTGCAGAACGCGGCGCTGGACGCCATGGCGGGGAGAAAAGGCACCGTCGGCGTGTACAACTATAAAACGGGAGAGATCCTCTGCGCTCTGACCACGCCCACCTACGACCCGGACAATGTGCCGGACATCGCCTCGGACACCTCCGGGCAGTATGACGGCGTGTACCTGAACCGCTTCTTACAATCGACCTACGTCCCCGGCTCCATTTTCAAGGTGGTCACCACTGCCGCGGCGCTGGACTGCGTCCCGGATATTCTGGACAAGACCTTCACCTGCTATGGCGCTTACGAGTACGGCACGGAAAAGGTGACCTGCGAAAAAGCCCACGGTACCCTGACCCTGAAAACCGCCCTCGCCAATTCCTGCAACTGCGCCTTCGCCCAGATCGCGGAGCTGGTGGGGAAGAAGAACATGGTAAAGTACGTGGAGCAGTTCGGCGTCACGGACAGCCTGAGTTTTGACGGCGTCACCACCGCCGAGGGCAACTACGACATTTCCAACACCGCTCCGGTGTCCTTCGCGTGGAGCTGCATCGGCCAGCACACCGACCTCATCAACCCCGCCCGCTACATGACCTTCATGGGCGCTATCGCCGGGGGCGGCGTGGGTGCGGAGCCGTATCTGGTGTCGGAGGTTCGCAGCGGCGAAGAGATGACCTACGAGGCAAAAACGAAAACCACCGGCCGCATCATGTCTCAGGACGTGGCCGACCAGGTCAGGGCCTACATGCGCAACAACGTGCAGAGCGTCTACGGCGACTGGAATTTTAACGGCATGAACGTCTGCGCCAAGTCCGGCACCAGCCAGCTGGGCGGCGGACAGAAATCCAACGCCATGTTCGCGGGCTTCGTGGAGGACGAGCAGTACCCTCTGGCCTTCATCGTGGTGGTGGAAAACGGCGGCTACGGCAGCGCCACCTGCGTGCCGGTTCTGAGCAAGGTTCTTGCCGCCTGCAAGTCCGTCCTGGACGGGGAATAATGTCCTTGGGAACCTCTGATGAAATCACCTCTGACCGGCGGCGATTTCATCGGAGGTTCCCTTGTGCGTTATACACAAAAAAGGCGAAAAAACGCAAAAGATTCTGTAATCTTTTCCTCGTTGACAAATGTCTTTCTGTGGGATACAATATGCTAAAATTCTTCGGGAGGTACATGACGATGACGGCACGGTTTTCTACCACTTACAGCTCTACCCGCTGCACTATGGCAGCGGCATGTTCCTCTGCGCGAATTAGCCCCATTCTGGACACTGCCATGATTCTGGCGGTGTCCATTTGCGTTGTACGACTGCTGCTGGCAGCAGCGGCGTGACCGGGGCTTCACATGGTATGAAGAAGCGGTTACGCCCTGGGCGAACCGCTTTTTTATAGTAAGAAATGAAAAAGGAGAACACTATCATGAAAAAAGTACTTGCTATGCTGATGGCTGCTCTGATGGTAGCCGCAATGTTCACCGGATGCTCCTCCAGCAAGCCCGCGACGGAGACCACCGCCGCTGCTGCTGCCGCTACTGCCGGTACCGTTAAGATCGGTATGTCCGGCCCCCTGACCGGCGGTGCTTCCGCTTACGGTCTGGCCGTGAAGGCCGGCATGGAAGTGGCAGTTGAGGAGATCAACGCCAAGGGCGGCCTGCAGATCGAGTTCAACGCCCAGGACGACGAGGCCGACGGCGAGAAGGCCGTGTCCGCTTACAACGTCCTGAAGGACTGGGGTATGCAGGTCATGGCCGGCCAGGTTACCACCGGTTCCGCTCTGGCCGTAGCTCCCGAGTCCACTGCCGACAACATGTTCAATCTGACCCCCTCCGCCTCCGCTGAGTCTCTGGCTCTGTCCGGTGCCAACATCTTCCAGATGTGCTTCACCGACCCCAACCAGGGCGCTTCCGCCGCTGAGCTGGTTTCCACCAAGGCGCTGGGAACCAAGGTCGGCGTGATCTACGACTCCTCCGACGACTACTCCTCCGGCCTGTACAAGGGCTTCTCCGACAAGGCCGCTGAGCTTGGTCTGGAGATCGTTGCCACCACTTCCTTCACCGCCGACAACAAGGCTGACCTGTCCACTCAGGTGACCCAGTGCCAGGATGCCGGTGCGGATCTGGTGTTCCTGCCCATCTACTACACCGAGGCTGCTCAGATTCTGTCCTACGCCAACAAGATCGGCTACGCGCCCAAGTTCTTCGGCTGCGACGGCATGGACGGCATCCTGACCGTGGAAGGCTTCGACACCTCTCTGGCCGAGGGCCTGGCTTTGATGACCCCCTTCGATGCCAACGCTTCCGATGAGGCGACCCAGTCCTTCGTTGCCAAGTTCAAGGAGAAGATGGATGGTCTGGTTCCCAACCAGTTCGCCGCTGACGGCTATGACGTCATCTACGCCCTGTACAACGCCATGACCGCCGCCGGTATCACTGGCAGCGAATCCGCTTCCGAAATCTGCACCGCTCTGGAGGCTCAGTTCGCCACCATGACCATTGACGGCCTGACCGGCACCGGCATGCACTGGGACGAGAACGGCATGATCTCCAAGGCACCCGCTGCCGTGGTGATCGAGAACGGTGTTTACGTTCCCATGGGCTAAAGATAGTCCGGAAAAATGATTCCCTCAAAGGGGATGGGGCGGTTTGCGCCCCATCCCCTAACGAGGTATCATCCATCAGCAGTCTATGAAAACCTCGTTGGCGGACGGGGCTTTCATAGACTGTTGAGTAAAAAAGGAAACTCTGATTAAATCGCCTTCGGCTGTGAGCGGATCTTTTCCGTCCACTCTTCGGTATCGAAAACGGGAAATATAGCGCAGTCGTTGCCGGCATAAGCCGGCTTACGGATGCGGCATACCCCTTGCGGGTACACAAAGTATTCCACCGCTTTCGATACCTTGATTGGCCGAAAAATCTCTCGCTTACAGCTCTCGCCGATTTAACCAGAGCTTCCTAAAAAAGAAGAAAGAGGGGGACAATCATGAAAATTATTCAGTACCTGATCAACGGCATCAGCATCGGCTCTGTCTACGCCATCATTGCCCTTGGCTACACCATGGTCTACGGCATTGCCAAGATGCTGAACTTTGCCCATGGCGATGTGATCATGGTGGGCGCGTACATTTCCTTCTGCGTCACCAACTATCTGGGGCTGCCGGTTGTGGTATCCATTCTGGCGGCCATGGCGGTGTGTACTTTGCTTGGCGTGCTGATTGAGGGACTCGCCTACAAGCCTCTGCGGGGAACGCCCAGTCTGGCAGTTCTGATCACGGCCATCGGCGTCAGCTACTTCCTGCAGAACGCAGCGCAGCTGATCTGGTCTTCCAGCCCGAAGAACTTTACCAGCATCGTTACCTTCCAGCCTCTGCGTCTGGCGGGCGGACAGCTGGTGGTCACCGGCGAGGTAATCTATACCATTGCCGCTTCCATCATCATCATGCTGGGCCTGACATGGTTTACCACCAGAACCCGCACCGGCAAGGCCATGCGTGCCGTTTCCGAGGATCGGGACGCTGCCCAGCTCATGGGCATCAACGTAAACCAGACCATTTCCATGACCTTTGCCATCGGCTCTGCTCTGGCGGCCGTTGCCGGTGTGCTGCTGTGCTCCACGGTTCCGACCTTGCAGCCCACCACCGGCTCCATGCCCGGTATCCGCGCCTTTACTGCCGCGGTTTTCGGCGGCATCGGCTCCATTCCCGGGGCTATGCTGGGCGGTATTCTGCTGGGCGTCATCGAGACCTTCAGCAAAGCCTATCTCAGCCCCCAGTTCAGCGACGCGATCGTGTTTGCCGTCCTGATTGTGATCCTGCTGGTGAAGCCTGCAGGCCTGCTGGGCAAGCAGGTTCAGGAGAAGGTATGAGGTGGATGTTATGAAAAAAAGACTGACAAAGGACAAAATCATGGGTGCGTCCACCTACATTCTGGTAACGGGGGCGTTCCTGATCCTCCAGCTGCTCATGAGTCAGGGCAAGCTGAGCAGCACCATGAAGGGATTTCTGGTGCCTGCCTGCGCCTATATTGTGCTGGCAATTTCCCTGAACCTGCTGGTAGGTATCTGCGGTGAACTGAGTCTGGGTCATGCGGGCTTTATGGGCATCGGTGCGTTCACCGGTGTGATTGTGACCGCTCTGCTGGCCACGGCGGTTCCCAACGGCATTGTACGGCTGGTGATTGCCATGGTGGTGGGCGGCGTGATGGCCGGTGCCATCGGCTTTCTCATCGGCATCCCGGTGCTTCGTCTCCGGGGCGACTATCTGGCAATCGTGACGCTGGCCTTCGGCGAGATCATGAAGAACATCTTCGGAAATCTCTATCTGGGCATTGATGAGACAGGACTTCATGCCACCATGAGCTCCGCAGGGTTGACTCTGGGCGCGGGCGGCCAGATGATCGTCTCCGGCCCCAGAGGCGCCACCGGCATTACCAAGCTGTCCACCTTTGCCGTGGGTTTCGTGCTGATTCTGTTCACCCTGTTTGTTGTGCAGAACCTGATCAACTCCCGGGAAGGCCGGGCGATCAAGGCCGTCCGGGACAACCGGATCGCTGCCGAATCCGTGGGCATCAATGTCACCGCTTTCCGGATGAAGGCTTTCGTGGTCTCCGCGTTTCTGGCGGGTATGGCCGGTGCGCTTTACGCCATGAATTACGGCTCTATCACGGCTACCAAGTTCAATTTCAATACCTCCATCAACATTCTGGTCTTCGTTGTTCTGGGCGGCATGGGCAACATCCTCGGCTCCATTATCTCCGCCACGGTGCTCTACATCCTGCCGGAGGCCATGCGCGGCCTGCAGGACTACCGGATGATCCTCTACGCTGTGGTTCTGATCGTCGTGATGCTCTTTACATGGTCCCCCAAGGTGAAAGAAGCCATGTCCGTGGTCACCGACAAGATTGCCGGTGCATTCAAGAAGAAGGAGGCGGGAAGCAATGAATGACTATTCCAAGAAAATCCTGAAAGTTCCCACCGTGACCTTCGTCCGTGAGCAGGATCGGGGCAAGCAGCCCGTTCTGGATGTGCGGAACCTGGGCATCGACTTTGGCGGACTGACGGCTGTGGACAGCTTCAACATTACCATCGGCCCCACCGAAATTTCCGGCCTGATCGGCCCCAACGGCGCGGGCAAGACCACCATTTTTAATCTGCTCACCGGCGTCTATCAGCCCACCCGCGGCTCCGTGCTGGTCAACGGCATCGACATCAAGGGAATGCCGGTATACAAGGTCAATAAGCTGGGTATCGCCCGAACCTTCCAGAATATCCGTTTGTTTACGGATATGACCGTTCTGGACAACGTCAAGGTCGGTCTGCACAATTCCATGAAGTGTTCCTTCTTCTCAAGCGTTTTGCATCTGCCCGGCTACTTCAAGGCCGAGAAGCGCGCCAATGAGAAGGCTATGGAGCTGCTGGATTTCATGGGGCTTGCGGAACATGCCAATGAGAAGGCAGGAAGCCTGCCCTACGGCGTCCAGCGCCGTCTGGAGATCGTCCGGGCGCTGGCGACCAATCCTTCCGTGATTCTGCTGGATGAGCCTGCCGCCGGTATGAACCCCAGTGAGACAACCGAACTGATGCATCAGATACGGCGGATTCGGGATACCTTCCACGTGGCCATTTTCCTGATCGAGCACGACATGAATCTGGTTATGAACGTGTGCGAGGCCATCGCCGTGGTGAATTACGGCCGGATCATTGCCAAGGGAACTCCTGAGGAGATTCAGGCGAATCCTGCGGTCATCGAGGCATACCTTGGCAAAGAGGAGGGGAAAGCAGATGCTGAAAATTGAAGACATGCACGTGTATTACGGCGCTATCCACGCGGTGAAGGGCGTGTCCTTTGAAGTCGGCGAGGGCGAGATCGTGGCGCTGATCGGCGCCAACGGCGCGGGCAAGTCCACCATCCTGAAGACGGTTTCCGGCCTGATGCATCCCCGCAGCGGCTCCATCCACTTCTGCGATCAGGATATCACCCATATGGAAGCCTATAAGCTTCTGCGTACCGGTCTGGCGCACGTCCCTGAAGGACGGCGGATTTTCCAGCAGATGACGGTTCAGGAAAATCTGGAAATGGGCGCTTATATCAAAAAGGATGTGTCCCAGAAAGATCTGGAGACGGTGTTCACCTACTTCCCCCGTCTGAAAGAGCGTCGCAAGCAGATCGCGGGGACCCTTTCCGGCGGCGAGCAGCAGATGCTGGCCATGTCCCGCGCTCTTATGAGCCACCCGAAGCTCATGATGCTGGACGAGCCGTCCATGGGTCTTGCGCCCATTCTGGTCGATCAGATTTTTGACATCATCAAGGAGCTGCACAAGGCCGGCACAACGATCCTTCTCGTGGAGCAGAACGCCCGGAAGGCGCTGCAGATTGCCGACCGTGCCTACGTTCTGGAAACCGGCAGCATCACCTTAAGCGGCACCGGCGCGGAACTTGCCAGCTCTGACGCGGTGAAGAAGGCTTACCTCGGCGGTTAAAAATTGGACACCCCCTGCATAGGATAGGCAGGGGGTGTTTTTATGTGCCGGAAAAACCACCTGCATGGGTGCTGCTGCCTGTTCTTCGGACTGGGGCTGATCGTGGGGCATTGTGTTTCCAGCTGGTTCGTCTGCTGCTGCGGCGGAATCGCGCTTCTGGCGCTCGGTTTTTGCATTATGCGAAGAAGATGACATTCGTTTGTCATAAACTTGTCCGGCGTTGAATAGACTGTATCGACAACGTGGGATAAGGAGTGATCCAACTTGGAATTTGAGTTTCAGAAATCCGCCTGCCCCTGCATGGAAACAGTGCTGCGGGAGGTTCAGAATGTGGAGCAGACCCAGGAGATCAAGTTGTCCGACGGAATGCCGGACATCGGCAGAGTCCTTGCCGCATGGGGACAGACCATCCTCCGGGGGAAAGAATGGCGCAGCGACAGCGTCTCCTTTTCCGGCGGGATGATGGTCTGGATTCTCTATGCGCCGGAGGATGGCAGCGAGGAGCGGTGCATCGACGGCTGGATACCCTTCCAGATGAAGTGGGATCTGCCCGAACGGACGGAGGAGGGGAGCATCCGCATCCAGTGTCTGACCCGGTTTGTGGATGCCCGGTCGGTGTCCGCCCGGAAGCTGATGGTGCGTGTGGGAGCTGCCGCCATGGCGGAGGCCTGTGTGCCGAAGACCGCGGAAATCGCCGCCCCGGCGGAACCGATCGAGGGGGTGGAGCTGCTGACAAGCAGCTATCCGGTCAGAATGCCCAGAGAGGCCGGGGAAAAGGCCTTCGCGCTGGACGAAGAACTGACGCTTCCCGAATCCAGCCCATTGCCTGAGAAGCTGGTCTATTACTGCCTGCACCCCAGAATAACGGAGAAAAAGGTGCTGTCCAACAAGGTGGTGTTCCGGGGAAACGGGAACCTGCACGTGCTTTACCGCTCGGAGGAGGGGCAGCTCCACGGATGGGATTTTGAGTTACCCTTTTCCCAGCTGGCAGACCTTTCTGGGGAACACAGCGGCGACGCACAGGCGGACATACTGCTAAGTCCCACCAGTCTGGAGCTGGAAGTGGACGACGAGGGACATATGCGCCTGAAATGCGGCATTGTAGGGCAGTATCTCATCTCCGACCGGGAAATGCTGACGCTGGCGGAGGACGCCTACAGCCCGGGACGGGAGCTGTCTGTGCAGACAGAGCAGCTGGAAGTCCCAGCCATTCTGGAAAGCCGCCGGGAAACCGTCTACGGCGAGCAGAGCATTCCCGCAGAGGCAAACCTCACGGCGGACGTCAGCTTCCTCGTGGACTTCCCACGGCAGCGCAGGACTCAGAAGGGTGTGGAAATGGAGATCCCCGGCTCGTTTCTGGTGCTGTATTATGGCGAGGACGGCATTCTGCATTCCGCCACAGCCCGCTGGGAGGGGCAGTGTATCCTGAATGCGGATGAAAACACCGCGATAACGGCAATTCCCATGCCGCCAGAACAGATGCAGGCCAGTCTTGGAAGCGGCAGCGTGACCGTCAAGGGGGAAGTCCCTCTGGAAATGACGTCGGAAAGCAGTCGGGGCTTCTCCATGATTACCGGCGTGGAGCTGGGTGAGGAAAAGGAGCCGGACGCGAACCGGCCGTCCCTGATTCTGCGCAGAGCGGGGAACGGCCGCCTGTGGGACATTGCCAAGGAAAGCGGCTCCACCATGGACGCAATCCGCAAGGCAAACGGCCTTCAGGAAGAACCGGCGGCAGGGCAGATGCTGCTGATTCCGGTATCATAAGTAATGTACGCCGCCCCGGAGAAACCGGGGCGGCACTTTTCGCCTGCGAAAAGAGAAAATATGGAAGAAAATTTTCTTGTAGCTGTTGACAAGAAGTGATATAATAATCTCTAGAGATTTTTATACAGAAGGTGTTTTTTATGACAAAAATTGATATTTTCTCCGGCTTCCTCGGCGCGGGCAAGACGACCCTGATCAAAAAGATGATCGCCGAAAGCTACAAGGGGCAGAAGCTGGTGCTGATCGAGAACGAGTTCGGCGAGATCGGCATTGACGGCGGCTTTTTGCAGGATTCCGGCATCAACATCACCGAGATGAACTCCGGCTGCATCTGCTGCTCTCTGGTGGGCGATTTTGGCAAGGCGCTGAAGAAGGTCATTGCCGAGTACCATCCCGACCGTATTCTGATCGAGCCGTCCGGCGTGGGCAAGCTGTCCGATGTCATCGCCGCTGTGAGCAAGGTGACGAATGACGAGGTCACGCTGGGCTACACCGTGGCCGTGGCCGACGCGGGCAAGGTCAAGGTGTATATGAAGAACTTCGGCGAGTTCTACAACAACCAGATCGAAACCGCCTCCACCATCATCCTGTCCCGTACCGATTCCATCCCCCAGAGCAAGCTGGACGCGGCCGTTGCCATGCTGCGGGAGCATAATTCCGTCGCTACCATCGTCACCACCCCTTGGGGCGAGCTGACGGGCGAGCAGCTGATCGAGGCGCTGGAAGGCAAGGCGTCTGTCGCGGCGGAGCTGGCGAAGATGGAGATGGAGCGCCTTGCAGAAGAGGACGAGGAGGAAGACCATCACTGCTGCCATCACCATCACGACGATGATGACGAGGATGAGCACGAGCACCATCATCATGACGATGACGACGAGCACGATCATCACTGCTGCCACCATCATCACGACGACGATGATGAGGATGAACACGACCATCATCACCATCACGATGATGACGAGGATGAGCATGACCATCACTGCTGCCACCATCATCACGACGACGATGAGGACGAGCATGAGCATCACCATCACCATCATCATCACCACGCCGACGAGGTGTTCACCTCCTGGGGCGTTGAGACCGCAAAGAAGTTCGACAAGGCGGCCATTGAAGCGGCGCTGCATGAGCTGGATTCCGGCAAGTATGGCACCATCCTCAGAGCGAAGGGTATCCTGCCCGCCGTGGACGGCACTTGGATTCACTTTGACTATGTTCCCGAGGAATGCAACGTCCGTACCGGCAGCGCCGATATTACCGGCAAGCTCTGCGTCATCGGCTCCAAGCTGGATGAAGCGGGCGTAGCCGCTCTGTTCGGGGTGTAACACATGGTGCAGATTCCCGTATATGCCTTTACCGGCTTTCTGGATTCCGGTAAGACCAAGTTCATTCAGGAGACGCTGGAGGACGAGCGCTTCAACGCCGGCGAGCGGACGTTGCTGCTGGTGTTTGAGGAAGGGGAAGAGGAGTACGATTTCTCCACTTATCCCCACAAGAACGTGTATCTGGAAACGCTGGATCAGCAGACCGTCACCACCAAGGAGCTTCAGGCGCTGGCGAAAAAGTACAAGGCGCAGCGCGTGGTTGCCGAGCTGAACGGTATGCAGCAGGTGGGCGACCTGTATATGCGCTTCCCGGAGAACTGGGCGGTTGCTCAGGAGGTCATGTTCGCCGACTCCACCACCATCATGGCTTACAACGCCAATATGCGCAATCTGGTGATGGACAAGCTGGTGGGCGCCCAGATGGTGGTGTTCAACCGGCTGGAAAAAGGCGCGGACGTCATGCCCCTGCATAAGCTGGCCCGGGCGGCCAACCGCCGCATCGACATTCTGTACGATTACGCCGACGGTTCCACCTCTTACGACGATATCGAAGACCCGCTGCCCTTTGACATCAACGCCCCTGTCATTCAGGTGAAGGACGAGGACTACGCCCTGTTTTACCGGGACGTGTCCGAGGAACCGAAGAAGTACGACGGCAAGACCGTCAGCTTCAAGGGGCAGGTGGCCATGCTCCGCCGGGACAAGAACGGTATGTTTGCCCCCGGCCGATTCGTGATGACCTGCTGTGTGGAGGACATCCAGTTCTGCGGCATTCCCTGCCGGTACGATCAGGCGGGGACACTGGAACCCCGTTCATGGGTCATGGTCACAGCAAAGATCACGGCGGAGAAGCACCCCCTGTACAAAGGGGAGGTTGGCCCTGTCCTGACGGCGCTGGAGGTCACAAAAAACGCCCAGCCCGCCGACCCGGACGTTGCGACGTTCTGATTAAAAAGTCCCCTCTTCTTAGAGGGGATTTTTTTGAACAAAATTTCGCAAAAAAGTTGATGCAATTTTGCCGGGAATATGGTATAGTGTAAGAAAGAAAGTAGCTAACGCAGGAAAGGGCATCCATATGTATCAACCACTCGCCGATCTTTTGCGGCCGCAGACCTTGGACGAGGTCTACGGTCAGGAGCATATTCTGGGCAAGGGCGCGGTGCTGCGCCGCCTGATCGATTCGGGCAACATCCCCAACATGGTGTTCTACGGCCCCAGCGGCACGGGAAAGACCACCGTCGCCAATATCATCGCCAAGCAGACCAACCGCACCCTCTACAAGCTCAACGCCACCACCGCTTCCACGGCGGATATCAAGGAGATTGTGGCGCAGCTGGACACCTTCATGGCCCCCAACGGGGTGCTATTGTATCTGGACGAGATTCAGTCCTTCAACAAAAAGCAGCAGCAGTCCCTGCTGGAACACATCGAAAACGGCAAGATCACCCTGATCGCTTCCACCACGGAAAATCCCTATTTTTATGTGTTCAACGCGATCTTAAGCCGCTCCACCGTCTTTGAATTCAAGCAGATCTCCGCGTCCGCCGCCTTGCAGGCGGTACGTCGTGCGGTTTCCTTCATGGAGCAGCGCACCGCGCTGACCGCCGTTCCCGAAGATGGGGCGCTGGAATACATCGCATCCTCCTGCGGCGGCGACCTGCGCAAGGCCATGAACGCGGTGGAGGTGCTGTTTTCCGCGGGGATTCCTCAGGACGGGAAACTCCCCTTGACGCTGGCGGACGCCAAAGAGGTCACCCAGAAAAGCGCCCTCCGCGCCGATCGGGACGGAGACAACTATTATGACCTGCTGTCCGCGCTCCACAAGTCCATCCGCGGCTCCGACCCGGACGCCGCCTGCCACTATCTGGCAAGGCTTCTGGAGGCCGGGCAGATGCCCTCTGCCTGCCGCCGCCTGATGTGCGTCGCGGCGGAGGACGTGGGGCTGGCCTATCCTCAGATCCTGCCCATTGTCAACGCCTGCGTGGACATGGCGCTGAAGCTGGGAATGCCGGAAGCACGGCTTCCCCTGGCGGATGCCGCCGTGCTGATGGCCACCAGTCCAAAGTCCAATTCTGCCTATCTTGCCATTGATGCGGCGCTGGACGACGTGCGCAAGGGAAAGTCCGGGGATTTCCCCCGGCATTTGCAGAACGTCCACGCGGATACCTACACCATGGAGCGGGAACAGGGGTATCTCTACCCCCACAACTACCCAAACCATTGGGTGAAACAGCAGTACCTGCCGGACGAACTGGTGGGCGCGCATTATTACGAGTACGGCCCCAACAAGCTGGAGCAGGCGGCAAAACAATACTGGGACAGCATCAAAAAGGAGTAAAGCATGGACATTCGCGTGAACGACATTCTTGTCATGAAAAAGTCCCACCCCTGCGGGGAAAAGCGCTGGCTGGTTCTGCGCACCGGCGCAGACTTCCGCCTGCGGTGCCTGGGCTGCGGCCACGAGCTGATGACACCCCGGTTCAAGGCAGAAAAAAATATCCGCTCCGTGGAGCGGAAGGAGACCTCCGACAGCTAATGTCGGAGGTTTTTCGTTCCCCGCCGCCGATGCCGCCGAAAGGACGGCGGGGTGGGGGAAACTTGCGGCGGACGGGGGACATGGTTGCGACCGACTTTTCCCGGGAGAGGGGGTATACTTTTGCCATACCGGCTGGAGGTGATGCGTTGAAAATCTATCTGGACTTGGTGGTAATTCTGAACTTTCTGGTGGATTTTTTGCTGCTTTTGGGGACAAACCGTTTATCGGGCTTTCCGGCGTCGCCCCTCCGGGCGGCGGCAGCGGCGGCGC
>ENA-OURS01001693-OURS01001693.1-human-gut-metagenome-genome-assembly--contig:-NODE-1693-length-17837-cov-3.917388_pt1 | contig 17837 bp, 19 predicted proteins | sample MGYA00242109_ERZ509010 | MGnify/ENA primary metagenome ERZ509010 (study PRJEB26280, sample SAMEA2338774) | human gut metagenome | biome: human gut; feature: human-associated habitat; material: faeces... | reverse complement strand
AAATAGTGAAAAATTAAAACAATATTCCTTCCGAAGAGAAAATCAGATCAATTACATTCCATAAGAAAGGCAGGTGTGTCCGGGTGTCTCTTAGCTTCTCCAAAACTATAAAAAATGAACAAAAATCTCTCCCTGAAAGATGTTCTTTTAGGAAAGGTCCGGCTTGGACCAATGCACCAAAAGAGACACCCGGATGCACCTGTCCGTCCGGTTCTATGACATTGGAGGCAGCAGTTGTGGTGCCGATACTTGCCTGTCTGTTTACATGTGTGTTGTTTTTCTTTCGTGTTATGCAGGTGCAGCTCTGCGTGCAGGATGCATTAGAAGATACGGGACGCACGCTGTCTGTCTATGCAGCCGTAAAGGACAGTCAGGAAGAAAAGTATGCGGTACTTGCAAAAAGTATGTTTATTGCAAAGGCGCGCGAAGATGATAATATCCGAAAATTTGTGACGGGAAATGTTTTCGGAATTACATTTTCAGAATCGTCTTTTGAGGGAAATGATATTTGTCTCAGAGTCCATTATCAGATGAAATTTCCAGTTAGTCTGCTTGGGAAAAAGTCATTCTGGCTCTCGCAGCAGACAATTTATCGAAAGTGGACAGGATGGAAAGACGAACTTGGCATCCAGGATGGTGACAGATGGGTATATATTGCAGAACAGGGAACCGTGTATCATAAGACTTCGGGCTGTACGTATCTGAATTTGTCAATTCAGTCGGTAGAAGATGTGCAAATAGCGGAATATCGGAATGAAAGCGGAGAGAAATACCACAAATGCGAGCTTTGCGCGGATAAAATTAACAAATTTGAAAGGGTATATATCACAAATTACGGAAATAAATATCACACAGATTTAAACTGCAGCGGTATTAAAAGAACCATTGAGATGGTACGCTTATCTGATGTGGAGGGAAAGGGGGCGTGTTCAAAATGCTGGAAGGAATAAGGATGATTGTTTTATTGGTCAGTTTGTTTTTATGTGCATGGATCGATTGGAAAACAGAGCGGGTGAGTGTGCCGCTCCTTCTGCTGGGAGGAATGGCAGCCGTATTATTGCATTTGTTTGCACAGGAAGAATCCGTTTTTTATTTAATGACGGGAATGTCTGTTGGTATCGCATTATTACTTTACAGTCTGGTTACACATGAAAGTATCGGATATGGAGATGGATGTTTATTTGTGATGACAGGTTTATTTCTGGGAATTTGGGAGAACCTTGTGCTGCTTTTGCTGGCATCTGTTTTAGCGGGAATCGGCTCGGCAGTGTTGCTTTTTTTTAGAAAAAAGAAGAAAAAGGAAAGAATACCGTTTGTACCATTTGTATTTACGGCGTATGTTTTATTGTTACTTTGATGGAAGGAGCGGGTTATGCGGGGAAGTTTTTCAATAGAGGCATCATTGATCGTGCCACTTGTGCTTGCGGTCATGGTACTTGCGCTGAGAACCGGAATCGATTGCTACGAAGAGACAAAGGCGCAAGTGGCAAAACTGGGAACAAGAGTATCATTTGATATTGTGGATACGATGTATCTGCTGGATGAGATCACAGATATTGGAGATTTATTTCATGGAGATTGAATATAAAAGGGAACTGACAAAAAGTTATATGTGCGTCAAAACGGATCAGGATTTTCTTCCTTTTGAAAAAGAAATATTAACAAGAAACAGCATATCAGGGATATTGCCGGTCAATACGACTTTTGCGGATGCTGCTACAGTCTGCTGGTACGATATTACAGGAATGCAGGCATTTGATCATGCGTTGGAAACGGAAATGATGGACAGTCAGATGCTGACACAGTTTCTCGTAAGCTTATGTGGAACGCTTGAACGGTTAGAAAGTTTTCTGTTAGATCCCGGGCATCTCTGGTTTTCCCGGGAAAGTATTTTTAAAAACAACCGGGATGGAAGTTTCTGGTTCTGCTATTGCCCGGAAGGGAAGGAGAATATTACAGAGGGATTTCAAAAACTCATGGAATATCTTCTCACAAAAATCGATCATAAAGATCAGTGGGCGGTAAAAATGGCATACCATATTTATGATCAGGTTATAAAGGAAGGCTATAGTCTGATCGCAATCAGGGAAAGTCTCACGTATGATAATGTGGCTGTAGAACCTGTGCCGGACAGAGCAGCGGAAAATAACAGAGTAGAGCCTGAGCAGACTCCGCATCAGGTGGAAAAAGAAAAAGCGATGTACAAGGCAGAGGGCAAAACCAGAGGGATTTTTCAAAAGGTAATTGAACATTTTTTCCCGGATGTTGCGAAATTCAAAGAATATAGGAAGCAGCTGGCAAAGAAAAAAGAAAAAAAGAATGAAATACAGCCCATTGTTTTTGAGCCGGAAGAAGAGGAGGTAAAAATGGGACGCCCGACAGTTCTTTTGGCGGATCAGAGAAAAACAATCCGGGGAGTTCTGAGATATGAAGGAAACAACCAGCTGCCGGATCTGAAAATTGATACGTTTCCATATGTGATCGGAAGCGCTGCTGACTGTCCCGGTCATGTCGACTGCGCTACGATCAGCCGTCATCATGCAAAAATCACGAAAGTAGAAAATGTATACTTTATTGAAGATATGAATTCTGCCAATGGAACAAAGGCAGGAGGAACTCTTTTGGACTACAAGGTGAAGGTGAGTTTACAGGCAAACGAGATCCTTGAGTTTGCAGATGAAAAGTTTAGATTTATTTAAGAAAAACATCGTAGAAATATCATTGCTTCTATCTCTGGAAATCTCTATAATATCCATGCAAGGCTATGAAATGGAGTGGACAGTGAATGAGAAATGAATGGATGGAGATATTTTCTCAGGAAGGATATCGTTTTTGTAAGGTAAAACCGGAAGAGACCGGTGTTTTTTATAAGTATTATGAGGAAGGGTTTCATCTTGTAATGCTCATTGATGGTACGAATGGATATCTGCCGACGATGGGACAACTGCAAGTGATGCAGGAGCGGGTGCAGGAACTTTTTTATCATCCGGTGGGAAGGTTACAGGACTTCCCGGAAGGATTTCCGGTGTACCATGTGGAACTGCTGACCATTCTGCTCACGAATCAGTCTGAGAATGCAAAACAACTTTGCTCTGAAGGAAAAAATATCTGGATATATGATCAGGACAGAAAACAGCTGATCATATATGAGAATCAGCCGGGAGATTTCTGGGGACTAAAGAATCGAATTGAACACATGGATGTACAGCAGAACAGCCGGGCATCTGCACCGGTAAGTGGAAAACATTCCATCATGCAGCTGCCGTTTGTCACAGGGCTGATCGCACTTGCAAACATTCTTGTATACATTATATTATCTTTTGGCGGAGCAACAGAAGATGCGTTCTATATGGCATCGAGAGGTGCCATGTATCCGGAGTTTCTTACAATCAATCATCAGTGGTGGCGTTTATTGACAGCAATGTTTTTACATTTTGGAGTGGCACATCTGATGAATAATATGGTAATTTTCTGTTGTGTCGGATCAAGACTGGAGAAATACATAGGTCATTGGAAAATGGCAGTGGTTTATTTTGCCGCAGGAATTGGTGGAGGACTGCTCTCTTATATCATGATGCTATTGTCGGGAAATTATGCCGTATCCGGTGGTGCTTCCGGCGCAGTATTTGGTGTGATCGGTGGACTTTTGTGGGTTGTGATATACCATAGAGGAAAGCTGGAGGGAATGACGACAAAGGGAATCCTGATCATGATCGTATTAAGTCTTTACTTTGGCTTTACAAGCATAGGCGTGGATAACTGGTGCCATGTGGGAGGCATGCTCTGCGGATTTTTGGCAACATTGATTTTATATCACGGAAAACGCCAAAAATATTGATTTTGTCTGCAAAACTTAATATACTTAAAAAAGATGTTGCGGATGAATCCATGAATATAAATCCGCAAATACAGAATAATCTGCTTCGCAGATAGAAAGGGCAGATCAATGAAGATAAATATTTATTATGGTGGCAGAGGGTTGTTAGACGATCCAACTCTTTATGTTTTAAATAAAATGGAGGAAGTTTTAAAAGAACTTCGTGTGACTGTAGAGCGCATCAATATCTATGAGCATAAAAATGAGATTGCAACACTTCCACAGACTATGAAAGACGCGGATGGAATTATTCTGGCGACGACAGTGGAATGGCTAGGAATTGGCGGATACATGCAGCAGTTTTTGGATGCGTGCTGGCTTTATGGAGACAAGGAAAAGATTAAGGTTACTTATATGCAGCCAATCGTTATGTCAACCACTTACGGAGAACGTGAGGGAGAGATGACGCTTGCCAATGCATGGGAGATTCTTGGCGGACTGCCATGTGCAGGACTTTGCGGTTACGTGGAGGATCTCGTCACGTTTGAAATGAATGAGGATTACACCGTCATCATTGAGAAAAAGGCCGAGAATCTTTATCGTACGATTTCCCAGAAGATCAAAAATCTTCCGACAAGCAATCAGGCAGTAAAGCGGAGCATTTCGCGTACACCACAGTTAGAACTGACTCCACAGGAGAGTGAGCAGTTATCCAAATATGTTTCCGATGACTCTTATGTGAAGAAGCAAAAAGAGGATATCGAGGAACTAGCATCCATGTTTAAGGATATGCTTGGAAAGAATCCACAGCCACAGGATGCATTTATGAAAGATTTCCAGAGGCATTTTACACCACAGCATGATTTTGCTGCCCGCTATTTATTTATGATTGATGGGATGAAAGAACCTCTGTTTATTGCTGTAAAGGATGACAAATTAGAGATTAGTTACGGAAAGCAGGAGAATATCGATGTGATCGCAAAGCTTTCAGATCAGGTTCTTGAGAGTATCGTGGAAGGCAGAATGACCTTCCAGAGAGCTTTCATGACAGGTGAGATGACGGCAAAAGGTAATTTTAAGACACTTCGTATGTTAGATACCATGTTTAACTTTGTGTAAGAGGTAAAGTGAGTGTAAAGGTACAGCCGTCACCAGGTCTGGAATCACAGTGAATCGTTCCGTGATGGGATTCCACAATCTGCTTGGTGATGACAAGACCTAAACCGCTGCCACCGTTTTTGGAAGTGATAAAAGGTTCAAAAATACTGTCTGCAAAGGCAGGATCTAACCCTCCGCCATAGTCGGTTACAGCGATAAGGACAACGTCATTTTCGGATGAAACGCGGATGATTACGGTTCCTGATTTATCCATGGCTTCATAAGCATTTTTCAGTAAATTAATGAGAGCCTGTTTGAGTAGTTGGGGATCAATATCGATTTCGGGAAGATTTTCTTCCGTTATGATGTTGCAGTGAAAATCAAGAGCTGCGAAGGCGGAGATGGAATCATGGATATCTTCCATATAATCATATAAATTAACATGGCGGAGATTCAGATGATCGCAGAGCCTTGCAGAGGATAACTCTGTGACCATGTTCCGTAATGAGGTGATTTCGGACATAGTTTCTGCCCAATACGCAAAATCAGACACTTCAGGATGTTTCTTTTCAACTAATTGTAAAGAACTGCTGATCAATGTAATAGAATTTTTGATTTCATGGAAAATATTTAGGTAGTCCTCGCTATTTAACAAAATTTCACCCCGGTCTCATTCAGATTTTCACATTAGACAGTCACAGTTTAGCACCAATACAGGGAAACTGCAATCATTAACGAATTACAAAATTCGACAACATAATTTAATATAAGAAAGAAGGATAAAAAAATGAGAGATGAAAATTGTATTTTCTGTAAAATTATTACAGGAGAAATTCCATCCAACACAATCTATGAGGATGATGAGTTCAAGGTAGTTTTAGATGTCAGCCCGGCGAGCAAGGGACATGCGCTGATTCTGCCAAAGAATCATTATGCAGATCTGTATGAGATCGACGAAAATGTAGCTGCAGATGCCATGAAGCTCGCCAAAAAGCTCGCAATCCATATGACAGACGTATTAAAATGTGACGGATTCAATCTGGTTCAGAACAATCACGAAGTGGCAGGACAGACAGTATTCCATTTCCATATGCACCTGATCCCAAGATACCTCAATGCAAAGAACAATGATATCTTAAACTGGTCTCATGAAACTTTCTCGCCAGAAGAGATGGCAGAGATTCGTGATTCTTTAAAAATGGAATCATAAGCCAAAAAGGCTGTTGCATGATACGAAAATCACAGTTTCATGCAACAGTCTCAGTACTTTATTAAAAATAGATCATTTTAGTTCTTTTTAGCGGCGTCATCGATCAGAGAGACAATGGCAGCAATTGAATTCTTACCATTACTTTTTTCCATGGCTTCCACATAACGTTCTTTGTGTGAGAAAACATGGTCAATGGCCTCTAACAGAGCGGTGTTTGTCACTGCTTCTTCCTCAAGCACATAACTGTAACCGGAAGAACGGAATGAAGTTGCATTTAAAATCTGATCTCCACGGCTGGCAGCAGCGGACAGCGGAATTAAAATGTTAGGTTTGTGCAGTGCAAGCAGCTCACAGATGGCATTGGCTCCGGCACGGGAGATGACTAAAGATGCAAGTGCGAACATATCTGCAAGTTCTTTGTTTGCGTATTCGAACTGTGCATAGCCATCGGTATCTTTTAAAGTTTCGTCAAGGTTTCCCTTTCCACATAAATGGATAATGTTATAGCGTTTCAGTAACTCTGGAAGAAGATCACGGATTGCGGTGTTGATCGCACGTGAGCCGGTACTTCCACCAATAATTAAAATAACCGGTTTCTCCGTATTTTCAAAGCGGCAGAGTTTGATCGCATTCGAAGGATTTCCATTTAATAATTCCTGACGGATCGGAGAACCAGTGAGAACTGCTTTTCCCTCAGGAAGATACTTCATTGTCTCAGGAAAATTGCAGCATACTTTTGTAGCACTTGGAATGGCAAGTTTGTTTGCAAGACCGGGTGTAATGTCGGATTCATGGATAATTGCAGGGATTTTACAGTGTTTTGCTGCCAGAACAACAGGAACAGATACAAAGCCCCCCTTGGAAAATACAACGTCCGGTTTTATCTTTTTTAACAGGCGGATTGACTGATAATAGCCTTTGATCACCTTAAATGGATCAGAAAAATTCTTTACATCAAAATATCTTCTCAGTTTTCCGGAAGAAATTCCATAATAAGGAACTTTTTGTGCTTCAATCAACCCCTTTTCAATTCCCTCATAGGAACCGATATAAGAGATTTCATATCCCTCGCTGCGAAGCGCAGGCATCAGGGCAATATTCGGTGTGACATGTCCGGCTGTACCGCCTCCGGTCATTACGATTTTTTTCATAAGAAGTCCTTTCTGTGCAAAAAAGCATGGATTCTGCACTTCAATTCTTCCATATTTATAATACCCATATGCAAAAAAGTCAAGAAAATGACTTGTGCTTTTCTTGTCGGAACTTGCGATTGATTTTGCAGGCAAGTCCCTTTTCAAAAAATAAAAACATTTTTATAATGTAAATATGAAGTAATAGCAATCATGAAGGACAGTAATTATGAAGCTGCCGAAGAATGGCGGGGATTGAATAATTACGAGAAAGAGGTAATGTACGATGGAAGTGGTGATGCAGATGATGTATTCCTATTCACTTGAGCTTCTTGCAGCAGCAGTTGGGCTGATGCTTTTGCTTGAACTTGTCACATTACGAAAGATAAATAAATGGAAAAGGAAAGAAAAAGAACAATTTTTTGAACTGGAAGAAAAACTGAGCCGTATATCCGAAAAGCAGAACGAGACGGCACGGGAGATCACGCAGCAGGCGCAGGATGATAAAATGGCGCAAAAGTCCAGTGAGAATCCGGAAAAAGAGGCTCCGGAGAAGCTGATCGATGCTGTGCTCACTGAGGTGTTTTCCTGAAAACTTGACAATTTTATATCTGTTTGCTATAATCGCTCCTGTAACAAATCCGTAACAATTGTAACAATTATGAATAAAACACAACAAAGGTGTAATATTATTTAGTAATGAACACTGATGGAGGTTTCTATGAATTTAAAGAAAAGAGCGGCAGGAGCCATTGCAGTTGCCATGTCAGTGGTAGTGATGACCTCGGTCGCACAGGCTGCACCAGCGGATTATAAAACAGGTGTGGCATCACAGGCAACAACGACGGACTTAGCTACAAATGGAATTGCAGGAATCGCAGTATCTATGAGTCAGTATGAGAGCGATGCCTACGAATATATCGGGCTGGCAGATGCGAATGTGGAGCAGATGAATGTTACACGTGTTACATCCGGTGATGCGGCAGAGCAGGATGCAGAGGAAGGTCCGACCGAAATGACTGTAGATGTGGCAGATGCGGATACTGCCGTACAGGCAGAGAATGCGGCATCTGGTACAGAGACGGATGTTTCGACAGAAACAGCAGGCAGTGAGCAGACTGAGGAAGAAGAACTTTGGCAGAACCGCCTTATGGCAGACGTCAACGACTATTTATATGTCAGAGCTTCCGCAGATGCAGATGCAGAGATTGTAGGAAAATTATACAAAGGTGATGTCGCAGAGATCCAGGAGGAAGGAAGCGGCTGGACACATGTTGCGTCAGGAAATGTGGACGGATATGTGAACAATGATTACTGTGTAACCGGAACAGAGGCGCTTGCCTACGCACAGCAGAATTTTGATACAGAGGCAGAGGTTCTTACCAATGGACTTCGTATCAGAAGCGAAGCGGATGAGAATGCTTCCGTTATCACAGCAGTTTCCGAGGGAACTACTTTGAAAGTTGATTCCGGTGTGGAGACAGATGATCAATGGGTAGCTGTTGTATATGGCGGAACAACCCGTTATGTCAGCGCAGACTATGTCACAACATCCTTAGCTTTGGGCGAGGGAGTTACGATTGAAGAAGAACAGGCAGAGCTGGCAAGAATCGCTGAGGAAGAAGCGGCAAAAAAAGCAGCACAGGTCACGGAAGTGACAACGGTACAGAATGCAGCAGTTGAGGCAACTGTGGATGATGTGACACTGCTTGCAGCAATTATTCAGTGTGAGGCTGGAAATGAAGAATATGAGGGACAGCTTGCAGTCGGTGCAGTTGTTATGAACCGTGTCAGATCAGGCGGTTATCCAGGTACCGTGCATGATGTTATTTACCAGAAGAGTCAGTTTCCACCGGCTGGAGCAGGATCAGTTGCAAATGTAGCGGCAAAAGGACCAAAGCAGTCCTGCTTACAGGCAGCACAGGAAGCATTGAACGGAACTGACAATACAGGCGGTGCAACCTGTTTCAGACGTGCAAGTTCAGGTCATGCAGGTGTTGTGATCGGAAATCATGTATTTTATTAAGATAAGCTGAGCGGGTTACCGGAACAGGGTACGGGTGAAAAGCAGCGTTGAGGGTGTCTTTGGAAGGCATCCTCAATTTTTTATTTGTATTCTGATAGCAAATATAGTAATATGGAACGTAACAGAGACAGATCGTGATCAGAAATGTATGGATGGATTACGAATAGCAGGGTCTCTGAAGTCAAAAACTAAAACAAAACAAGATGACGGAGGGAATGTTATGGGTTTACTTATCGCACTTATTGTGCTCATTCTGGTTGCACTTGCAATCGCAGTTTCATGTATTAAGATCGTGCCACAGGCTAATGCAATTGTTGTAGAACGTCTGGGCGGATATCTTACCACCTGGTCGGTAGGACTTCATTTCAAAGCACCATTTATCGACCGCGTAGCGAAAAAGGTTTTGTTAAAAGAGCAGGTGGTTGATTTCCCACCACAGCCGGTTATTACAAAAGATAACGTAACCATGCAGATCGATACCGTTGTATACTTCCAGATCACAGATCCAAAGCTTTATGCATACGGAGTTGAGAATCCGATCATGGCAATCGAGAATCTGACTGCCACAACACTTCGTAACATCATCGGTGATCTCGAATTAGATGAGACACTGACATCCAGAGAGACGATCAACACCAAGATGAGATCATCTCTTGATGTTGCAACAGATCCTTGGGGAATCAAAGTAAATCGTGTGGAATTAAAGAACATCATTCCACCGGCAGCAATCCAGGATGCCATGGAGAAACAGATGAAGGCAGAACGTGAACGCCGTGAAGCAATTCTTCGTGCGGAAGGTGAGAAAAAATCCACAGTCCTTGTTGCAGAAGGTAAAAAAGAATCTGCCATCCTTGATGCAGAGGCAGAGAAACAGGCAGCTATCCTTCGTGCAGAGGCTCACAAAGAGGCTACCATCCGCGAGGCAGAAGGTCAGGCAGAAGCAATCCTCAAGATCCAGCAGGCAAATGCAGATGGTCTTCGTATGTTAAAAGAAGCAGCACCGGATGCAGGCGTTCTTCAGTTAAAGAGTTTAGAGGCATTTGCAAAGGCAGCCGACGGAAAAGCTACCAAGATTATTATCCCATCCGAGATTCAGGGAATTGCAGGTCTTGCAAAATCTGTTGTTGAGGTCGGAAAAGAGAATTAAGCATGAAAACGAGGCTGCCGCAGGAAAATATTCCGTGGCAGCCCGTTCTATCTTATAAGAAAATGCAGCCGATAAACATTTATTCGTGGAAAAAGGGATGCATTTCAAAATTCAAGCAGAAAAGGACGGTAGAATGATGAACTTAAAAGGACGCAATTTTTTAAAACTCATGGATTACACACCGGAAGAGATCTTATATCTGATCGATCTTGCGGCTGACCTGAAAAAAAAGAAAAAAGAAGGCATCTTACATGACAGCCTGATCGGAAAAAACATTGCATTGATCTTTGAAAAGACAAGCACCCGTACCCGCTGTTCTTTCGAAGTTGCAGCGCATGACCTTGGAATGCATGTGACATATCTTGATCCAAGTGGTTCCCAGATCGGCAAGAAAGAGAGTATTCCGGATACAGCAAGAGTGCTTGGACGTATGTTTGACGGAATCGAGTACCGTGGTTACGGACAGGACATCGTGGAGGAACTTGCAAAATACGCCGGTGTTCCGGTCTGGAATGGTCTGACTAATGAATTCCATCCGACACAGATGTTAGCGGATATGCTGACTATCCGTGAACATCTTGGAACGTTAAAAGGAATTAAATTTGTATACATGGGCGATGCCCGCTATAACATGGGTAATTCCCTGATGGTAACATGTGCAAAACTCGGCATGGACTTTGTGGCATGTACCAATAAAAAATATTTTCCAAATGACGAATTAGTAGCATACTGCAAAAACGTTGCAAAAGAGACCGGGGCAACCATCACACTGACAGAGGATGTTGCGGAAGCTGCAAAAGATGCAGATGTTATCTACACGGATGTCTGGGTATCCATGGGTGAACCGGATGAAGTCTGGGCAGAGCGTCTGAATGACCTGATGCCATACCAGGTGAACAAAGCAGTGATGGATCAGGCAAAAGGAACTGCGATTTTCATGCACTGTCTGCCGGCATTCCATGATCTGAAGACAAAAATCGGAAAAGAAGTTTACGAGAAATTCGGTTACAGCGAACTTGAAGTGACCGATGAAGTATTTGAGAGTGCACAGGCTGTTGTTTTTGATGAGGCGGAGAACAGAATGCACACCATCAAGGCAGTCATGCTCGCAACGCTGGCTGATTAAAAAGCAGCGCAATCAGGATCATACAGATTTGATTACAAATGTAAAATAATTGCGGTAGAAACGTGGAGTAATACATGAAAACAGAAATACTTACCCTGCTCCGTGAGACAGATGGATATGTCTCCGGGCAGGAATTGTGTGAAAAATTTGGTGTCTCACGGACGGCAGTCTGGAAAGCAATTAATCAGTTAAAAGAAGCCGGTTACGAGATCGAGGCCGTCCAGAACAAAGGCTATCGGCTTGTCTCAGTCCCGGATATTTTAAGTGAGAGTGAACTGCAGAGTGTCCGCAAAACCAGATGGATCGGGGAAAAAATTGCATTTTTTGATGTGGTGGATTCTACTAACACCAGAGCAAAACAGCTTGCAGAAGAGGGAGCGCCGAATGGAACCTATGTCATTGCCGAAAGACAGGATGCAGGAAAAGGACGCCGTGGCAGAGGGTTTGACTCCCCGGCAGGGCAGGGAATCTGGATGACGCTGGTGTTAAAGCCGGAAATCGATCCGAACCATGCTTCCATGATTACGTTAGTGACGGCGCTTGCAGTATCTAAGGCGATTACGGATATGACAGGCAGACCGGCCGGTATCAAATGGCCGAACGACATCATCATGAGTGGAAAAAAAGTGTGCGGCATTCTGACAGAAATGAGTGCACAGTTTGATTATGTAAATCATATTGTAGTGGGAATTGGAATCAATGTGCAGAATAAAAGTTTCCCGAAAGACATTGAATCTGTCGCAACCTCACTTTTTATAGAGACAAAGGAACACTATCACAGGGCAGAATTAGTCGAGCGGATCTGGGAAGCCTTTGAACACTACTACGAGATTTTTTTGCAGACAGAGGATCTTTCCGGTCTTGTAAACGAATACAATTCACATCTTGTGAACATGCATCAGCAGGTAAAAGTGCTTGATCCTAAGGAACCGTTTGAGGGTAAAGCCATGGGAATCACGCCAAAAGGAGAACTGATCGTGGATACCTGGGAGAGTAGAAAGCTTGTCTCCACAGGCGAAGTATCCGTAAGAGGAATCTATGGATACGTGTAAATACCAATATTTATAAAACAGGAAAAGAAATATGAGTGAAAATAAGAAAACAAATCAAATACAGCCACCAGAGGAAATTGTGCTCTGTGGTGCGAGTGCGTACAATCAGAAATTCTATATCAATGAGAATTTCAAAAATCTTCCGGATGAGATCAAAAATCAGTTGAAAGTCATGTGTGTGCTTTTTTGTGCAGATATCGGAGGAATCCTTCAGCTTGTTTTTGACGAGGAAGGAAATCTGGAGTTCCGCACCGCGTGCAATGAGGACGATCTTTTATACGATGATATCGGAAGCGGACTGAAGATCAAAGAACTCCGCCAGAAAAATGAAGATCTGCTCCGTGGACTGGAATTATATTACAAGGTAATTTTTGATAAATTGGAGGAATAACATGATTATTACAATTGATGTAGGAAACACAAACATAACAGTAGGTGTATTCAATGGGGATGAAATAGTAGCAAGTTTTCGTATGACGACCAAAATGCCGCGTACATCAGATGAGTACGGTATGCTGCTGACAAATCTTTTGGAGCAGAACCGCATTCACTGTGATGAGATTCAGGATGCAATCATTGCATCGGTAGTTCCGAATGTCATGCATTCCTTAGAGGGCGCGGTGATCAAATACTTAAACATCCGTCCAATCGTGATTGAGCCGGGAACAAAAACGGGAATCCGTATCGTCACAGAAAACCCACGTCAGATCGGTGCAGACCGTATCGTGGATGCTGCGGCAGCTTATGAGATTTATGGCGGTCCGGTGCTCGTACTTGATTTCGGTACAGCCACCACTTATGACCTTGTAGATGCAACCGGAGCGTTCGTATCCGGTGTCACAGCCCCAGGAATCCGTATTTCCGCAAAGGCACTCTGGGAGGATGCAGCAAAACTTCCGGAGATTGAGATCAAGAAACCGGACAGCATCCTTGCAAAAGAAACCATCACGAGTATGCAGGCTGGGCTGGTGTATGGACAGATCGGACAGACAGAATACATTGTCCGCCATATGAAAGAGGAAGCAAATTTAGGTGAGATCAAAGTGGTTGCCACCGGTGGACTTGGACGTATTATTGCGAGTGAGACTTCCATGATCGATGTGTACGATCCAAACCTGACATTAAAAGGCATGAACCTGATCTATAAAAAACAGAACCGTAAATCAGGCAGGATCAAACAGTCATAACGACAGCAGGAAATGACAAAAAATCAGTCATAAACACAGCGGGAGCTGTAAATCATCAGGACAGATAAGGAAAAACAATGGATTCAATTCGAAAGCTGCAGATCGGAAATGTAACTTTAGAAAACAATTTAATTTTAGCACCAATGGCAGGGGTAACGGACCTGCCATTTCGCTTGCTGTGCAAAGAACAGGGGGCAGGTCTTTTATGCATGGAAATGGTCAGCGCCAAGGCAATCCTCTACAAAAATAAAAATACAGAGGAGCTTCTGACCATAGATCCAAGAGAAAAACCGGTATCTCTCCAGCTCTTTGGTTCAGACCCGGATATCATGAGTGAGATCGCAAAACAGATCGAGGAGAGACCATTTGATATCTTAGATATCAACATGGGCTGCCCGGTGCCGAAAGTCGTGAATAATGGAGACGGCTCTGCTTTGATGAAAAATCCGCTTCTGGCAGGAAAAATCATTGAGAAAACGGCAAAAGCGATCAAAAAACCTGTGACGGTAAAAATCCGCAAAGGCTTTGACGACGATCATATCAATGCCGTGGAGATGGCACATATCGCGGAGGAGTCCGGTGCTGCAGCAATCGCAGTACATGGCAGGACCAGAGAGCAGTTCTATTCTGGAAAAGCGGACTGGGATATCATACGCCAGGTGAAAGAAGCCGTCTCCATTCCGGTCATTGGAAATGGGGACATCTTAACGGCGGATGATGTGATCCGTATGCAGGATGAGACAAACTGTGATGGTTTTATGATCGCAAGAGGCGCGGAGGGAAATCCGTGGATTTTCAAACAGATCCTGCACTACTTTGAGACAGGTGAAAAACTGGAAAAACCATCGTTTGCAGAAGTCACGGACATGATCCTGCGCCATGCACAGATGCAGATCGGATTTAAGGGGGAGTACACCGGAATCCGTGAGATGCGCAAACATGCGGCATGGTACACGGCGGGTTATAAAAATTCCTCCCGTCTCCGTGCAAAAATCTGTGAAGTGGAAAATTATGAGCAGCTTCAGGCATTATTTGAAGAGGTATTGGCATATAATAATTAAAAATCTGTGGAGGGACAACATGTCTTATCCCAATGCATATCTTAGGGATTTCGTCCCTGTGCTTGGACAGATTTTAAAAGAAAAACAGATAGCACCGGAAAAACTGCATCTGGAAATTATTGACGAGGAATCCGAAGAAAAAAGTATCTTTGAGCCGGTGGGCGTGGATGAAGTGCTTGACCAGCTTGCGGATGAACTGAACCATCTTACGGTTTACACAGACCGTCCGGCGCATTTTCAGGCATTTGCAGAACAAATCTATGAGGAAAACGGTCTGATGCCGCTCATTTTCACGAAAAAACAGTTGAAAAGCCGTTCGTTTTCCGGTGCGCAGGGTGTGGCGGACAGAGCAGACATGCGGCCCGGGGTGGGAGATACACTCGTTTTGGATTTTGAGTGGGAGGGACAGTGCTATTTCAACCTTCTGGCTCAGGGAAAGAATTACATTCCAATCCACAAGAAACCTTGGAAAATAGCGGAAAATCTTGACATCATAGTGCCTTTCGGTTATAATACTGTGATTGTCAAGAGCAGACAAAATAAGAAAAAAAAGCCCGTAAGAGACAGATTTGAAGAGGCATTTTACTCAGACTGAGCAGAGAGACAACTCGGGCACAAGCGTGCGAGAAACCCGCACATACAAAATCCGGCAGCGCCGGAAAGGGAATAAGAAAGTAATTACAAAGAAGGGTAAACGAGATGGACAAGAAAAACATTCTGACTTATCAAGGACTTAAGAAGCTTGAAGACGAATTACAAGAATTAAAAGTAGTAAGAAGAAAAGAAGTTGCTGCCAAGATCAAAGAGGCAAGAGAACAGGGAGACCTTTCCGAGAACGCTGAGTATGATGCAGCAAAAGACGAGCAGAGAGATATCGAAGCCCGCATCGAAGACATTGAAAAAATCTTAAAAAATGCAGAAGTAGTTGTAGAGGAAGAAGTTGACCTCGACAAGATCAGCATTGGATGTAACGTTAAAATCTTAGATATTGAATTTGACGAGGAATTAGAATATAAAATCGTTGGTTCCACAGAAGCAAACAGCTTAAAGGGAAAAATTTCCAACGAGTCTCCTGTAGGAAAGGCATTACTTGGCAAACAGGTAGGAGATATTGTAAAAGTTGAAACACCGGGTGGAGAGTTTGAATACAAAGTGCTTTCCATTCACAGAGCAAACTAAGACAGACTTTGCGTATCCAGTTCCACAGTATTACAGGTGGGAGACAGGATGTGCGAAGAGGCAGTCGGATGGAGGATGAAAATGGCTGAACAGAACAACCAGCAGAAAAAAGGCGGACAGCAGCAGGATGCAAACCAGCTTATCCAGGTTCGTTATGACAAATTACATGAATTACAGGCAAACGGAAAAAATCCATTTGAGATCACGAAATATGATGTGACACATCACAGCACAGACATCAAAGACAACTTCGAGAGTCTGGAAGGCCATGAAGTGACTGTTGCAGGACGTATGATGTTCAAACGTGTTATGGGAAAAGCTTCCTTCTGTAACGTTCAGGATTTAAAAGGACGTATCCAGGCATATGTGGCACGCGATGAGATCGGGGAAGAATCTTATGCAGATTTCAAGAAATATGACGTGGGTGATATTTTAGGAATCAAAGGTAAAGTTTTCAAAACACAGACAGGTGAGATTTCCATCCATGCACAGGAAGTCACACTTTTATCCAAGAGTTTACAGATCTTACCGGAGAAATATCACGGATTGACAGATACAGATGCAAGATATCGCCAGAGATATGTGGATCTTATCATGAACGAGGATGTAAAAGATACTTTTGTAAAACGTTCCAAGGTTATCAGCAGCATCCGTCGTTATTTAGATGGACAGGGATTCATGGAAGTAGAGACACCTATGCTTGTATCCAATGCAGGTGGTGCTTCTGCAAGACCATTTGAAACTCATTTCAATGCATTAAATGAGGATTTAAAACTCCGTATTTCCTTAGAGTTATACTTAAAGAGACTGATCGTTGGCGGTATGGAGCGTGTATATGAGATCGGACGTGTATTCCGTAACGAAGGTCTTGATACAAGACACAATCCGGAGTTCACTCTGATGGAGTTATATCAGGCTTATACAGATTACCACGGCATGATGGATCTGACAGAGAACTTATACCGTTATATCGCAAAAGAAGTAACAGGTTCTGAAATCCTTACTTACGGTGAGCATACAATGGATCTGTCCAAACCATTCGAGCGTATCACAATGGTAGACGCTGTTAAGAAATATGCAAATATCGATTTCAATGAAGTTCCGGATACTGCAGCTGCAAAGAAGCTTGCTGAGGAACATCATATTGAATATGAAGAGAGACATGAAAAAGGTGATATCTTAAACTTATTCTTCGAGGAATATGTAGAGGAGCACCTGATCCAGCCAACATTTGTTATGGATCATCCAATCGAAATCTCTCCATTAACAAAAATGAAACCGGAAGATCCGAACTATGTGGAGCGTTTTGAGTTCTTCATGAACGGATGGGAGATGGCAAATGCGTACTCCGAGTTAAACGATCCGGAAGACCAGAGAAAGCGTTTCGAGGCTCAGGAGAAGGCTTTTGCAGCAGGAGATGAGGAAGCAAACCACACAGATGAGGACTTCTTAAATGCCCTTGCGATCGGTATGCCTCCAACAGGTGGTATCGGATTCGGTATTGATCGTATGGTTATGATGATGACAAATTCACCGGCAATCAGAGATGTTTTATTATTCCCGACGATGAAGAGTCTTGACTCTGACAAAAAAGCAGGAAAATCCGGAGCAGTAGAAGAAGCAACTGCAAACGACAACAACGGATTCTTCAAAGACAACGCGAAGATTGACTTCTCCAACGTAAAGGTTGAGCCTTTATTTGAAGAAGAGGTTGATTTCGATACATTCAGCAAATCTGATTTCCGTGCCGTAAAGGTTAAAGAGTGTGTAGCAGTTCCGAAGAGCAAGAAGCTCCTTCAGTTCA
>ENA-OURS01001683-OURS01001683.1-human-gut-metagenome-genome-assembly--contig:-NODE-1683-length-17906-cov-9.053778_pt1 | contig 17906 bp, 9 predicted proteins | sample MGYA00242109_ERZ509010 | MGnify/ENA primary metagenome ERZ509010 (study PRJEB26280, sample SAMEA2338774) | human gut metagenome | biome: human gut; feature: human-associated habitat; material: faeces... | reverse complement strand
TTGCCGTCGATGGCGTTCAGGGTCAGCATGGGCTGGGTCACGTAGGTTGCGCCCTTTTTCATGGCGTCCGGGGCGTTGTCTCCGGGTTCGTACCAGTCCCACGTTCCCCAGAAATCCCACACGGGAACGATCGTCCCCTGCAAGGAGCCTTTATCCCGGATGCGCATCAGCGACAGGGAAACCTTCGTAATCTCCACGTCCATGTATGTCTCGTCGCCGTTGATCTTGTCGATCTCCACAAGGCTGTGGGCTTCCGACGGGCCGATGACCACCACGGGCAGCATGGTGTTTGCTATGGATGCAATGTCCTCAAAGGGCATAAGGGCGGTCTGCGTTTCCTTGACAACCGGCTCGGTGCTGGGAGCGTCCCACTCGAAGGAAAGGATGCCGTCCCTTCCCACCGTGATCCAGACGCTTTCCATGTACCAGGAAACGGTATCCGCATTGGTTTCCTCTGAGCAGCGGTAAGTCCAGTACTGATGATCCTCTCCGATGGCTGGATCGCTGAACACACGATCCTCCCGGATGCCGGGAATGGGCACGCCGTTTACGCTGGGGGTATAGTAAAGCTCCCATGTGCCCTTCCGCTCGCCCTCTCTGGGCGTCTGCGCGTCGGCCAGAACCATATCGCCCAGTCCAAGCTCCCGCATCACCTCATCCGCCTTGGCGATGGCGTCCTCTTTGGAAATGCTGCCCCAGTCGGTGCTGCGGTAATACTTGAAGTCGCTGTTGACAATTGTCGCGTTCGTCCAGTCCCCGCCGAAGCGGTTCATGATGTTGATTTCGTACTTGGCTCCATCCACGGTGGCATCGCCGCTGACCTCATTGGGCGTTCCGGAATCTTCAAAACCGTGGATGATGGGCTTTTCCTCCGGTGCCTTCGCCATTTCCGCGGTGTAATAGGCGATGATCTCCTTGCGGCGTTCTTCCAGCTGCTCCGGCGTCTGTTCCGGGGCGTCCGGGTCTGCGTGCCATTCGGGGGAGTTGACATAATCAATGGAATCCTGACACTCCTGCTTCGTCATGACAGTGCTGTAGAGCGGCTGTTCCTTCAAAAGCACCCGCAGTAGGGTGTCCACATCCTCCTGCGTAAAATCCCGAGGCGTCACGGTGGCGGTGGGAAGCACCGTCCCCAACTCCGCCACCACCTGTGCGTCGGCGTGGATGGTGAGCCTGCCCTCCTGACTGACCCAGTCCCCGGTGAATTTCTCCGGGAAGGTGTACTCCGTCTGCTCTTTGGCGCTCTGCTCAAGCAGCATCGCCTGATTGACGGTGGTGGGTTCGGCGGGTGTCCGGCCTTTGCCGCAGCCGGGCAGCATGGCAAGCGCCAGCGTGAAGGCGGCAAAACGAACTATTTTCTTTTTCATGGTAACACTTCCTTTCTTTGGATGGTTCCAGAATACCATAGCCAGAATTAAAAGAGTTTACCGGCACGTTACCGTTTGATTACCGATGACGATTCTGGCGGTCGTTCCTTCTCCGAGAGTGCTTTCCAGCGTCAGCGTTCCGCCGTGGACGGCGGCAATCTCCCGCACCAGCGCCAGTCCCAGGCCGAAGCCGCCGTTTGCCTTGCTCCGGGAGGGGTCGCCCATGTAGAAGGGGTCGGTCACTCTTTGCAGATCTTTTTCGGGGATGCCCCGGCCATGGTCGGTGACGGTGAAGCCCATCTCCGACGCCTGAATCCGGATGGTCTGCCCCGGTGCGGATGCCTTGGCGCTGTTTTCCACGAGATTGACAAGGGCAATGCACATCAAATCCTTGTCCACGGGCAGAATGTCCCCGTTGCAGGTGATTTCCAGAGAAGTTCCGTACTTTTCCATGATCGGCCGGGTCAGCTCCCGCACCTGTGTCAGCAGTTCCGGCACGGACACCGGCGCTATCTTCGCGTTCTTTTTCATGGAAAGCAGCGTCAGGAGCTTTCTGACCATGGTTTCCAGCCAGTGGAGCTGGGCGTCCATACTGGTGAGCAGCGCTTCCTGCTTTTCTTCGGGAAGGTAGACATTTCGCAGAGTATTCACGTTCAGGAGCAGAGACGTCAGGGGTGTTTTCAGCTCGTGGGTGACCGCGCCGACAAAGAGCTTCTGCCGCTCGTTCTGTTCCCGAAGAGTGTCCACGTGGGTCTCCACCGCCAGCGCCATCCGGTTGAAATTCCCCGCCAGAGTGCTCACTTCGTCCTGAGAAACGACAGGGACGCGCTGGCTGTAATTCCCGTCCGCGATGCTGCCGGCGGCTTCCGAAAGCCGGGACAGCGGGCGAAGCGTCCGGGAGATCATCCAGTAAACCGCCCCAAGCCCCAAAAGGCCAATGGTCAGCGCCAGCAGCGCAAAGCGCCCGCTGAGCTGCCAGAGCTGGGAATATATGTAGGTGGCGTCCGCCGCCAGATACACGCTGCAATCCATCCCCCAGACATCCGTGACCCTGCCCAGAATCAGAAAATGCCTGCCGCCCGCGCAGGCTCTGGCTGATTGCGTACCGCCGTAATGGACATCCAGATAGCGTTCCGGGTCGATCTGGGCGGACGCGCTCAGGCACTCTCCATTGACAACGAGGGCGCTTCCCGGCACGCTGCAGGAACGGAAGCGGTAGGTCAGCAGCACTTTCCGGGAAAGCGAGTCAAGGCCGTCGGTGGAACTGCGGTAGACGGCTGTCCCGAAATCATCCACCAGATCATTCAGGGTTTCCTCCGTGCTTTGCAGAAGGGCTTCATAGGACTGCTCCCGCACCTGCCAGAGCATGGCCGCCGTCAGGCTCACCGCCACGGCAAACAGCAGCGCCGCGCAGAGCGCTGTCAGTTTTGTTTTCAGCTTCATCGTTCCTCCAACCGGTAACCGGCCTTTGAGATGGTGCGGATTTCCTCGGACAGGTTCAGCTTTTTCCTGAGATTGGCAATGCGCACGTCCACGGTGCGGATGTCCCCGAAATAGTCCTGCCCCCAGATCTCGTTCAGGATGCGCTCCCGGGAAACCGTGCGGTTCTTGTTCTTCATCAGCACCGCCAGCACGTCAAATTCCAGCGGCGGCAGGGGAATCTCCTCCCCACTCCTGCTTAAGCGGCGGTTGCCGTTGTCCAGCGTCAGGTCCCGGAAATGGTAGATTTCGTTGAATTTCCCGCTGCGCCTGAGTACCTTTTCCATGCGCACCATCAGGGCGAGCATATCGAAGGGCTTGGCGATATAATCCTCCGCGCCGCCCCGCAGTCCCTGCACCTCATGTTGGGCGTCGTTCATGGCGGTCAGGCAGATGACGGGGATTCCGTATTCCTGAAGCTTCTGCAGCAAGGTAAAGCCGTCCACCCCCGGCAGCATCATGTCCAGCAGCGCCAGATCGTAGTCGTGGTCTGCTGCCAGCGCGTTCCACGCAGCAAGGCCGTTATCAAAAGCGGTCACGGTGTAGTCCGCGCATTCCAGATTCAGCCGCAGCACCTCGGCAATGGCCGCGTCGTCCTCGATGATCAGAATATGGTTGCTCATGGAATCCCCCCCATCTGGCGTTTTCGTCATTATAGCACAGTACCGTGCCCGTGTGTTTACCAAAATATTACTGTTTTTGCGATACTGCAAAAGCCGCCGTTTTTGCAAAACGGCGGCTTTTCAACCTCTCATTATTTACGTTCCGTTTCCGCGAAGCTCGATGATCTGGTCACGCAGTACGGCGGCGTACTCGTATTCCATCATCTTCGCCGCTTCCTTCATCTGCTTTTCCAGACGGGCGATCTCCTTTTCCTTCTCCACCTTCGTCATCTTCACGCCGGTTCTGCCCTTGCGTTCGGCGGTGGGAGACGAAATCTCGATCAGATCCCGCACAGACTTGATGATGGTCTTCGGGACGATCCCATGGGCTTTGTTGTAGGCATCCTGAATCTCCCGGCGGCGGGCTGTCTCGTCGATGGCCGCACGCATGGCGGGGGTGACCGAGTCGGCGTACATGATGACCCTGCCCCCGGCGTTCCGGGCGGCGCGGCCGATGGTCTGAATGAGACTGGTCTCGCTGCGCAGGAAGCCCTCCTTGTCCGCGTCCAGAATGGCCACCAGACTGACCTCCGGCAGGTCGAGTCCCTCACGCAGCAGGTTGATGCCCACCAGCACGTCGAATTTTCCCATCCGCATATCCCGGATAATCTCCATCCGCTCCATCGCGCCGATGTCCGAGTGCATGTAGCGCACCTTGATACCCGCCTTTTGCAGGTATACCGTCAAGTCCTCCGCCATCTTCTTGGTCAGGGTCGTCACCAGAACACGCTCGTTTCTGGCGGTGCGGGCGTTGATCTCCCCGATCAGGTCGTCGATCTGCCCCTCAATGGGACGCACCTCCACCTCCGGATCCAGCAGTCCGGTGGGACGGATGACCTGCTCCACCGTCTGGCCGGAGCGGGTGCGCTCGTAGTCTCCGGGAGTAGCGGAAACGTAAATCACCTGATTGATCTTCTGGTCGAATTCCGGGAAGTTCAGGGGACGGTTATCGTAGGCCGAGGGCAGACGGAAGCCGTAATTCACCAGCGCGTCCTTCCGGCTCCGGTCTCCGGCATACATGGCGCGGCACTGGGGCAGGGTCACGTGGCTCTCGTCGATAAACATGAGATAGTCCTTGGGGAAATAGTCCAGCAGCGTGGTGGGCGGCGTCCCCGGCGCCCGCCCCTGAATTACACGGGAATAGTTCTCGATGCCGTTGCAGAAGCCGATCTCCGTCAGCATTTCCAAGTCATAGGCCGTCCGCTGAGCAATGCGCTGGGCTTCGATGAGCTTGTCGTGGGCGCGGAAGAAGGCCACCTGATCGTCGCACTCCCGCTGAATTTCCACCATTGCCCGCTGCAATTTCTCCTTGGAAGCAACGTAATGGCTGGCGGGATAGATGGCCACGTGGTCAACATACCGCTCCGCAATGCCGGAAACGGCGTTGATCTCGCTGATCCTGTCCACCTCGTCTCCGAAAAACTCCACCCGGATGGCACGTCCCGACCAGTATGCGGGATAGATTTCCAGCGTGTCCCCCCGAAGGCGGAACTTGTTCCGGGAGAAGTCCAGATCGTTCCGCTCATAGCGGATTTCCGTCAGCTTTTTCAGCACATTGTCCAGGGGGTACTCCTGTCCCACCCGCAGGGAAATGACCATGCTCTTATAATCGATGGGGTCGCCCAGGCCGTACAGGCAGCTGACCGAGGAGACCACAATCACGTCCCGCCGCTCAAACAGCGCGGAAGTCGCCGAGTGGCGGAGACGGTCGATCTCCTCGTTTACGGAAGCGTCCTTTTCGATGTAGGTGTCCGTGTGGGCGATGTAGGCTTCCGGCTGGTAGTAATCGTAGTAGGAAATAAAGTATTCCACCGCGTTTTCCGGGAAAAACTCCCGGAATTCCGAACAGAGCTGAGCGGCCAGCGTCTTATTGTGCGCCAGCACCAGCGTCGGGCGGTTCAGCTTTTCAATGACCGAGGCCATGGTAAAGGTCTTGCCGGAGCCGGTGACTCCCAGCAGCGTCTGCTCCCGCAGTCCCCAGTTCACGCCGTTGACCAGGGCGCTGATGGCCTCCGGCTGGTCGCCGGATGGCTTATAGTCCGATACCAGTTTGAATTTGTCCATAATAACTCCCTTCATCCAGCCGGTAGCCCGACTGCACCATGGAGACATAGTCCCCGTCCGCCACCACGATGTGGTCGGCCAGCTGAATTTCCACCGCGTTTAAGGCCATGGCCACCCGGCAGGTGGTCTGCACGTCCTCGCTGGAGGGCACCGCGATGCCGCTGGGATGGTTGTGCGCCAGAACCACTGTGGTAGCGTTGGCAGCCAAGGCCGTCTCCACGATCTTCCGCACGGATATCCCCGCTGAGTTCACGCTCCCCTGCCCGACCTCCTTGCAGCACAGCACCTTGCATTTGGCGTCCAGGCACAGCAGAAACACCGTTTCCACGTTCCGTCCGAAGAAGAACGGCACCAGATATTCCCCGCAGGCCTGCACCGTGGGCAGAATTTTCTCCCGCATGGTCCGGTCAACCTGATAGTACCGCGCCACGTCGTTCATGAGGCTGAGCAGCAGTGCCGACTGTTCGCCCACGCCCTTGACCTTCCGCAGTTCCTCCACCGGTGCTTCCAATACCTGATACAGGCTGCCGAAATGGTCGAGCAGCGCATGGGCGATGGGGTTGGTGTCCTGCCGGGGAACACTGAAAAACAGCAGCAGCTCCAGCACCTGAATGTCCGTGAAGCTCTCCAGCCCTTCCTCCAGAAAGCGCTGCTTCAGCCGCTGGCGGTGTCCGTCATGAATCGACATATTTTTCACCTCGTAGTTCTTACCCCTTGCTATTTTGTCCCGTTTCCGCTAGAATGAGAAATGAAAAAAACGTCGAATCTTGCCGGGAAAGTTTTCACCCATTCTGCGCATGATAGGACTGCTAGGAGGATCGTCATGGAAGAAAAGAAAGATACGCTGGGAATGCTGGATCTGGTGATCCGCCCCGGCTTCTGCGTAAAAGAAAATCAGATCATCAAGGTCAATCAGGCCGCCGAGAGCCTTTTCATCACCCCCGGCACGGATGTCCGCCCGCTGCTTCTGACAGGCTCGGAGGAGTACGCCGCGTTCACCGGCGGGTGTCTGTATCTGACGCTGAACCTGTCCTCCCACAGCTGCGGCGCGTCGGTCACACGGGTGGACGACATTGATGTATTCCTGCTGGAACAGGAATCGGACAACGGCGAGCTTCGCTCCATGGCGCTGGCCGCCCGGGAGCTGCGGGAGCCGCTGACCAACGTGATGATCACCGCCGACAGCCTGTTCCCCCTCTGCGCTGCGGAGAGCAGTCCCCGGACGGCAGAGCAGGTCGCCCGCCTGAACCGGGGACTGTTCCAGATCCTCCGGATCATCGGGAATATGTCCGACGCCGAGCGCTGCGCCGCCGTCTCCCACCAGGAAACGGTGGACATTCCGGCGCTGTTCGCCGAATTCTTTGAAAAGGCGGAGACCCTTGTCTCTCACACCGGCATCACCCTGACCTACGAGGGGCCTGACCAGCCAATCTACGGTCTTGCCGACCGGGAACAGCTGGAACGGGCGGTTCTGAACATCCTGTCCAACGCCATCAAATTCACCCCGAAGGGCGGGACTGTCACGGCCAAGCTGACCCGCAGCGGCCGGATGCTCCGCCTGAGCGTGACGGACAGCGGCTCCGGCATTGCCCAGAGCGTCCGCAGCAGCGTCTTCTCCCGGTATCTCCGCCAGCCCGCTCTGGAGGACAGCCGGTACGGCATCGGCCTCGGCATGGTGCTCATCCGCACCGCCGCCGCCCACCATGGGGGCGCCGTCCTCATCGACCAGCCGGAAGGTGTGGGTACCAGAATCACCATGACCATGTCCATCCGCCAGAGCAAGCAGGCAACGCTTCGCTCCAACGTCCTGCGGGTGGACTACGCCGGAGAGCGGGATCACGGGCTGATCGAGCTTTCCGAGTGTCTTCCCACAGAGCTGTATGAATGATTTCCCCGTCCGGTCTGCTGAGCAGACCGGACATTTTTTACAGATAAGACTTCAGATACTGTCCCGTATAGCTTTCGGGAATCTGCGCCACTTCCTCCGGCGTGCCGGACGCGACCAGCGTTCCGCCGCCGTCGCCGCCCTCGGGGCCGAGGTCGATCAGATAGTCCGCCGTCTTGATCACGTCCAGATTGTGCTCAATGACCAGAACGGTGTTCCCCGCCTCCACCAGCCGCTGCAAGACCTCAATGAGCTTATGCACGTCGGCAGCGTGAAGGCCGGTGGTCGGCTCGTCCAGAATATAGATGGTCTTTCCCGTGGAGACCCGCGCCAGCTCCGTCGCCAGCTTCACCCGCTGGGCTTCGCCGCCGGAGAGGGTGGTGCTGGACTGCCCCAGCTTCACATAGCCAAGACCGACCTCCACCAGAGTCTGGGCTTTTCTGCGGATCTTCGGCAGATTCTCGAAGAAATCCACCGCTTCCTCCGCGGTCATGTCCAGCACCTGAGCGATGTTTTTCCCCTTGTAGTGGACTTCCAGCGTCTCCCGGTTGTACCGCGCGCCGTGACAGACCTCACATGGAACGTAAACGTCCGCCAGAAAGTGCATTTCGATCTTCACAAGGCCGTCGCCGCAGCAGGCTTCGCACCGGCCGCCCTTGACGTTGAAGCTGAACCGTCCCGGCCCATAGCCCCGGATCTTCGCCTCGTTGGTGGACGCGAACAGGTCCCGGATATCGTTGAACAGCCCCGTGTAGGTGGCGGGGTTGCTTCGGGGAGTCCTGCCGATGGGGCTTTGGTCGATGTCGATGACCTTGTCCAGATACTCCATGCCGTCGATGCCGTCGCAGAGGCCGGGACGGGTACGGGCATGGTTCAGCGTGGCAAGCAGGGTCTTGTTCAGAATTTCATTGACCAGACTGGACTTTCCCGAACCGGACACGCCGGTGACGCAGACGAAAGTTCCCAGCGGAATTGACACATCCACATTTTTCAGATTGTTCTCCCGTGCGCCGCGAATGCGCAGGAAATTGCCGTTCCCCGCCCGCCGGGTGGTGGGAACGGGGATTTTCTTCACGCCGGAGAGGTACTGTCCCGTTACGGAACGGGGGCAGTTTATGATATCCTCCAGCGTTCCCGCCGCCACGATCTCTCCGCCGTGACTGCCCGCGCCGGGACCGACATCTACAATAAAATCGGCGGCGCGCATGGTGTCCTCGTCGTGCTCGACAACGATCAGGGTGTTGCCCAAATCCCGCAGGTGCTTCAGCGTCCCCAGCAGCTTATCGTTGTCCCGCTGGTGCAGACCGATGGACGGCTCGTCCAGAATATACAGCACCCCCATCAGGGACGAACCGATCTGGGTGGCCAGCCGGATACGCTGGCTCTCGCCGCCGGAAAGGGTTCCCGCCGAGCGGGACAGGGTCAGATAGCTCAGTCCCACATCCGTCAGGAATTGCAGGCGGGACTTGATCTCCTTGACGATCTGCTCGGCCACCATGGCCATACTGCCCTCCAGACGAAGATTTTTCATAAATTCCAGCTCATCCCGGACGCTCATGCGGCAAAAGTCCATAATGCCGATGCCGCCCACCGTCACCGCACGGGCGATCTCCGATAAGCGGTCGCCGTGGCACTGGGGGCAGGGCGCGGTGGCCATGCACTCCTCCAGCTCCTTCCGGGCGGCGTCCGATTGCGTTTCCCGGAAGCGGCGGGAAATGTTGTTGAGAATGCCCTCAAAGGGCTGCTCCAGCACGCCCATACCGTTGCCCCGGTTGTAGCTCATGCGCAGCTTCTCCCCCTTGGTGCCATAGAGGATCACGTCCATCACGTCCTCGGGCAGGTTCTTCACCGGTTCCGTCAGGGAAAAATGATATTTTTGCGCCAACGCCTCAAAATACATACGGAAGATGGAATCCGTCCGGGCGCTCTGCCAGCCGGACGCCTGAATCGCACCGTCGAAAATGGACTTGTTCCTGTCCGGAATCACCAGATCGGCGTCGGCGATGAGCTGGAAGCCCAGACCGGTGCAGCTGGGGCAGGCACCCGCCGGGTTGTTGAAGGAGAACATTCGCGGCTCCAGTTCCGTCAGGCTGATGCCGCAGTCCTCGCAGGCGTAGTTCTGGGAAAAGCTCAGCTCCTCCCCGGTGGCGGGCAGCTCGATGGTCACAAGGCCGCCGGAGTGGCTGCACGCCGTCTCAATGGAGTCCGCCAGGCGGCGGCGCAGGCCGTCCTTCAGCACCAGCCGGTCAACCACCAGCTCGATGGTGTGCTTCTTGTTCTTCTCGCAGGGGATGTCCTCGGTTAAATCATAGAGAATGCCGTCCACCCGCACCCGGGCGAAGCCGGACTTCCGGGCATCCTCGAGCACCTTCCTGTGTTCGCCCTTTTTTCCCCGGATGACCGGGGACAGGACGATAAAGCGCGTCCCCTCTCCCAGCGCTTCCACCCGGTCCACGATCTGGTCAATGGTCTGGCGGCGGATCTCCCTGCCGCACTTCGGGCAGTGGGGAACGCCCACCCGCGCCCACAGGAGGCGGAGATAATCATAGATTTCCGTCACCGTTCCCACGGTGGAGCGGGGGTTTTTCGAGGTGGTCTTCTGGTCAATGGAAATGGCCGGGGACAGTCCGTCGATGGAGTCCACGTCCGGCTTGTCCATCTGCCCAAGGAACTGGCGGGCGTAAGAGCTTAAGCTCTCCACATACCGTCTCTGTCCCTCGGCGTAAATGGTATCGAAGGCCAGACTGGACTTGCCGGAACCGGAAAGTCCGGTGAAAACCACCAGCTTGTCTCTGGGGATGGTCAGGTTCACGTTTTTCAGATTGTTCTCCCGCGCGCCCTGAATGATGATCTTGTCGTTCATATCTGATGATGCTCCCAAATGCGTAAAAATCTGTACTCGTTAGTATATCACAAAACCCCAAATCTCTCAAGATATTTTTCAAACAAAATTTCGTTTTTCACGCCATCTCAATATTCTGTTTTCTTCGCCAGAAACGCCCGGATTTTTGTTTGTTTTTTCGGCGTTATTTCACATTTATTCATATTGCTTTTTCCGGTGCCGGGATGATATAATGGATGCGTAGATTTGCGTCCGGGCTGTTGCCGGGGGGCAGAAAAAAAGAAAAAGTGAGGTATTCATCCGATGATTGCTTACGGTGAAAACATTCAGGTTTTCTGCGGCAATTCCAATCCCCAGTTTGCGCAGACCATCTGCAAAGAGCTGGGCGTACCCATGGGTAAGGCCATTGTGACCCACTTTGCCGACGGAGAGGCTTCCGTCACCCTGGAGGAAACCGTCCGCGGTGCCGACGTGTTCCTCATCCAGTCCACCTGCAAACCCGTCAATGACAATCTCATGGAGCTGCTGGTCATGATCGACGCCTGCCGCCGCGCGTCCGCCGGCCGCATCACCGCCGTCATCCCCTACTTCGGCTACGCCCGTCAGGATCGCAAGGCCAAGTCCCGTGACCCCATTTCCGCCAAGCTGGTCGCCAACATGCTCACCGCCGCCGGTGCTGACCGCATTCTGACCATGGACCTCCATGCCGCCCAGATCCAGGGCTTCTTCGACATTCCGCTGGATCACCTGCTGGGCAACGTTACCTTCGTTGAATACTTCATGAACAAGTTCCCCGAAAGTGAATACAACCACGAGGACTTTGTGGTCGTCTCCCCCGACGTCGGCTCCGTTGGCCGCGCCCGGAATTTCGCCGCCAAGGTGCATATGGGTCTTGCCATCGTGGACAAGCGCCGCCCCAAAGCCAACGTTTCCGAGGTCATGAACATCATCGGCGACGTCCGGGGCAAAACCTGCATCCTGTACGACGATCTGGTGGACACCGCCGGTTCCCTGTGCAACGCCGCCAAGGCTCTGGTAGAGATCGGCAGTGCGAAGGAGATTTACGCCTGCGCTACCCACGGCGTCCTCTCCGGCCCCGCCTATGACCGCATTGAGGCCAGCCCCATCAAGGAAATGGTGCTGCTGAACACCATTCCCGAGGTCGCCAACACCCCCAGCCACAAGATCAAATTCCTGGACGTCGCCCCCGTGTTTGCCCGTGCCATCGGTCACATCCACGGCGCCACCTCCATCGCCGACCTGTTCTAAAGCCGTGTTTCTGAAACAAAGCAGCGACAGCTGGCTGATCGTCGGGCTGGGCAATCCCGGACGGGAATACGAGAAGACCCGGCATAATACCGGCTTCCGGGCAATGGACATTCTGGCCGAAAAGCTGAACGCCAAAGTGGACAGGCTGAAATTTCAGGGTCTGTACACGCAGGTGAATTACGGCGGAAAAAAGCTGTTTCTGCTCAAGCCCCAGACCTATATGAACCTGTCCGGGCGTTCCGTATTGCAGCTTTCCGCCTACTTCGGCATTCCGCCCCAGCGGATCATCGTGATGTTTGACGACATCTCTCTGGAGCCGGGACGGCTGCGGGTTCGCGCCGAGGGTTCCGCCGGCGGGCACAACGGCATCAAGTCCATCATTCAGGAGCTGGGCAGTCAGGATTTCCCCCGGGTCAAGATCGGGGTTGGCGCAAAGCCGAACCCGGAATACGACCTTGCCGCATGGGTGCTGTCCACCTTCTCGGCAAGTGAGGAAAAGGCGCTGGCCGTGTCGCTGAAAAACGCCGCCGACGCCGCCCTGAGCATCATCGATAACGGCGTGCCGGAGACCGCCAACCGGTTCAACGGCAGCCACCCATAAAAATATTGTCACAAAATCACGGAAAGGGGGATATATCCCCCTTTCCGCGTTGCCGCGTTGTGCACTTTTCTTCTTGAGGTAAAACTTATGGAACAGCTTCTGTCTCTATTGAAAACCATTCCCGAATACGCCGCCATGGTGTCCTCTCTGCAGGACGGCGAGAGCGTCGCCGTCACCGGCATCGGCCAGATCAACCGCAGTCACATGATCGCGGGGCTTTGCCGCACTCTGAATCGTCCCATGGTGGTGCTGTGTCAGGACGATCTTGCGGCGCGGCGGCTTCAGGAGGAATTGAAGGGCTTCCTTGCGGACACCGCCCCCATTCTCCCCGGCCGCGACCTGACCCTTTACGACGCCGCCGTGGTGTCCAGAAGCTGGGAGCAGAAGCGCCTGCGGCAGCTGCATGATCTGGCTGTTGGGAAGACCGGCCTGCAAATCATGACGTGGGAATCTCTCAGTCTGCGCACCATGCCGAAGGCCGCGCTTCTCGCCGCCGCCTTTTCTTTGGAAGTTGGCCGGGAATACGCCGTGGAAGACCTGATCTCCCGTCTCACCGCCGCCGGATACAACCGCTGCGGCATGGTGGAGGGGCCGGGTCAGTTCGCCGTCCGTGGCGGCATTCTGGACATCTTCTCCCCCGCCGAAGACCGGCCTGTGCGGGCAGAATTCTTCGGCGACGAGCTGGACACCATGGGCTTCTTTGACCCGGCGACCCAGCGGCGCAGTGAGAACATCACCTCCGTCACCGTTCTTCCCGTGGCGGAGACTCAGCCGGGGCTTCATCCCGGCGGCGTGGAGGGGCTGTGCAAAGATATTACCTCCCTGATCTCCCGCCAGAAGCGGCGGAAAAACATCAACGAGCCTCTGATCGCCACGCTGGAAAAAGACCTGAACAAGTATGAAAGCGGCCTGCACAATCCCGCTTCCGACCGGTATATGGCGCTGATCTATCCGGAAATGGCCACCGCCGCCGATTACATTCCGGACGGTGCCGTGGTCGCCGTCTGCGACCACGGGAATCTTCAGCGCGCCGCCCGCAGCCGCTGCGACGAGATGGGGATGCAGCTGGACAGTATGCTGGGGGCCGGTCTCGTGGCGGGAGAGCTGTGCGACTATGTGTGCCAGTGGGAGGACTTCTGCAAAACTCTCCGGAAGAAAACCGTCGTTTATTTTGATGCCTTCGGCGGCACCTCCTACCCGGAGGACTGCCCCCCAAAGCAGCTGTACCCCCTCACCGCCAAGCAGCTTCCCGGCTACGGCGGCAATCTGGACACCGCCGTCTCCGATTTAAGCCACTACCAGAAAATGGAGTTCGGCAGTCTGGTGCTTTGCGGCACTCGCCGCCGGGCGGAGCTGTTACAGCAGCTGCTTCACGAGAAGGGGCTGTCCGCATTTCAGTGCATCCCCCTGACCACCCTGCCGAAGCCCGGCCAGATCCTGCTGACAGAGGGGACACTGCCCTTCGGCATGGAGTATCCCCTGTCCAAAATCGCCGTTCTGACGGAGGGGCAGCTGATTGCCCGGAGCGAGCCGAAGCGGAAACCCGCGAAAAAAACCGGCTCCACTAACCGCCAGAAGCTGAATTCCTTCACCGACCTGACACCCGGCGATCTGGTGGTTCACGAGAATTACGGCATTGGCCGGTTCGTGGCCATGGAGCAGATCAAGGTGGACGGCGCGGTCAAGGACTATATTAAAATCGCCTATCAGGGCAGCGACACCCTGTTTGTCCCCGCCACCCAGCTGGATCTGGTGAGCAAATACATCGGCGGCGGTGGGGAAGACAGCAATGTCAAGCTGAACAAGATCGGCTCCGACGCATGGCAGAAGACAAAAGCCAAAGCCCGCAAAGCCGCGAAGGACATGGCGGGCGAACTGATCCAGCTCTACGCCGCCCGGAAGCGCCAGTCCGGCTACGCCTTCTCCGCCGACGCCCCATGGCAGAAGGAATTTGAGGACAATTTCCCCTACCCGGAGACCGACGACCAGCTGCGCTGCATCGCGGACATCAAGCACGACATGGAATCCCCCATCCCCATGGACCGTCTTCTCTGTGGCGACGTGGGCTTCGGTAAGACCGAGGTTGCCCTCCGCGCCGTGATGAAGGCCGTCATGGACGGCAAGCAGGTGGCGATTCTGGTTCCCACCACGGTGCTTGCCCAGCAGCATTATCAGACTGCCGTGGCGCGTTTCCGGGGCTTCCCCGTCACCATCGACGTGCTCAGCCGCTTTCGCACCCCGAAAATGCAGCAGCAGACCTTACAGAAGCTCCGCGCCGGTTCCGTTGACTTAATCATCGGGACCCATAAGCTGCTGCAAAAAACCGTCCAGTTCAAGGATTTGGGCCTGCTCATTGTGGACGAGGAGCAGCGCTTCGGCGTCAGCCATAAAGAGCGGCTGAAGGAGCTTTCCAAGGGCGTGGACGTGCTGACCCTCTCCGCTACGCCCATTCCCCGGACGCTGAACATGGCACTGTCCGGCATCCGGGACATGTCCACCATCGAGCAGCCCCCCGCCGACCGCTATCCCGTGCAGACCTTCGTGATGGAATACAGCGAACCCATTGTGGACGACGCCATCCGCCGTGAAATCGAACGGGGCGGGCAGGTCTATTACCTCCACAACCGCACGGAAACCATCGACCAGTGCGCCGCCGCGATCAAACGCCGGATTCCGGGCATCAGCGTGGGCGTCGCCCACGGCCAGATGGGCGAGGACGCGCTGGGAGACGTGATGCAGTCCATGGCCGAGGGCGAGATTCAGGTGCTGGTATGCACCACCATCATCGAAACCGGTCTGGACATTCCCAACGCCAACACCCTCATCATCGAAAACGCCGACCGGTTCGGCCTGAGCCAGCTGCACCAGCTTCGCGGCCGGGTGGGACGCTCCACCCGCCACGCCTACGCCTATTTCACCTACCGTCCGGAGAAGAATCTCACCGAGGTCGCCGAGAAGCGGCTATCTGCCATCCGGGACTTTGCCGAATTCGGCTCCGGCTTCAAAATTGCCATGCGCGATCTGGAGATTCGGGGCGCGGGCAATCTCTTAGGCGCCGAGCAGTCCGGCCATATGTCCAGCGTGGGCTACGATATGTACCTCAAGCTGCTGGACGAGGCAGTTCTGGAGGAAAAGGGCGAAGCCCCCAAGGCACCGGAATGCACCGCCGACCTGAACGTCACCGCCAATGTGGACAAAGACTACGTCTCCCGGGGCGAGGAACGGATGGACCTGTACCGCCGCATGGCCGCCATCCGCTCTCAGGAGGACGCCGACGATCTGCTGGACGAGATCGTCGATCGCTACGGCGAGCCGCCCAAGGGCGTGCTGAATCTCATCGATATCGCCCTTCTCCGGGCAAAGGCACGGCAAGTCGGCATCAAGGACATCCGCCAGAAGTCCGGAGACGTGCTGTTCACCCTGAGCAATCTGAATTTCGAAGCCGTGGGCGCGCTGTGTTCCGACCCGGATTACAAGCAGCGGGTCACCTTCCTCGCCAGCGCCAAGGAACCCACTCTCCGCTTCAAGCTCGCCAACGGCGTGGACAGCCTGAAACAGAGCAAGCTGTTTGTGGAGCACTATACCAGCTTTTTCCAGAGCTGACGTTTTGGGAACCTCTGAATAAATCGTCTGCGGCTGTGAGCGGATCTTTTTCGCCCACTCTTCGGTATCGAAAACGGGAAATACATACAGTATTCCGCCGTTTCCGATACCTCGATTGGACGAAAAATCTCGCGCTCACAGCTCTTGCCGATTTGTTCAGAGGTTCCCTTGACATTCCGTGTTATAATAGCGTTGAATCCAACCTTCCCTCAGGAAAGGAGCAGCCTATGTCTAAAGGCAAATTTTCCAACCCCCGGCCATACCGGGAAGAAGAACGTGAAATCGAAAAGAGCTTCCGCCAGCTGACCGGTCAGGAGAAGCCCGCGAAGCCGGATGACCCCATCTTCTCCCAAGCCTCCGTCCCTGATCTGGACACCACCGACCCGGAGGCCGCCGACCTTATCACCGAGGCCGACAGCCTGTTTCCCGAAGAGAACAGTCTGTTTTCCGGAGAAGACAGCCCGGTTCCCGACGAGGAACTGGACTTTTCACTGGACGAGAAGGAGAACCCCCCGAAGCGCGGCACTCCGTCCTTCCTTGATAAGGCTCTTTCCTTTGTGGACAACAACCAGAAGCCCGTGATGGTGGCTCTGTGCGCCGCCGCGCTGGTTCTGATCATTTCCCTGATTGCCATTTTCGTCGTCAACGTCTCCGGCGACCCCTACGGCAAAAAAATTCTGAACAATGTCACCGTCGCCGGTGTGAACGTGGGCGGGATGAGCAAGTCCGATGCCATCACCGCCGTTCGCGCTGTTACCGACCAGACCTACACGAAGCAGGCCATGGTGGTGACTCTGGGCGATACCACCTTACAGCTGTCCCCCAGCGATACCGGCGCGAAGCTGGACGTAAAGGCCGCCGTCAACGCCGCCTATGCCTACGGCAGAACCGGCACCAAGTCTGAGCGTCAGGAGGCCTACCAGGCGTCCCTCAGGAGCAACCACATCATCGGGCTGCTGCCCTACCTGCATCTGAAGCAGGATTATATCAAGGGCGTTCTGGAGGACTACGCCGGAACCGCCGGCAGTCTGCTGACCCAGACCACCTACGCCCTGGAAGGCGACGTCCCCGATCTTGCGACGGACAAATTTGACGAAGAACACGCCCCTCAGCTGACACTGGTCATCACAATGGGAACTCCCGGCGTAAATTTCAACGTAGATGATGTGTTCAACCAGATTCTGGACGCCTACAGCATGAACATTTTCACCGTAAAGGCGGAGGGCGCGCAGGCCGAGGGCGAACCGGATGCCGTTGATTTGCAGAAAATTTACGACGATGTCTGCGTAGAGCCCGTGGACGCCACCGTCAATATGCAGACCTTCAAGGCCATCCCCGGCTCCTACGGCTACGTGTTCGACATGGTGCAGGCGCAGAAGCAGGTCAGTGCGGCGCAGTACGGCGAGGTCGTCCGCGTTCCCATGGAATATGTCGCCCCGGAAATTCTGGACGACGACGTGTTCTTCCGGGATGTTCTGGGCAGCACCAGCACGCCCCACAGTAACAACGCCAACCGCACCGCCAATCTGGAGCTGGCATGTAAGGCGCTGAACGGCGTCGTGCTGAACCCCGGCGAGACCTTCTCCTTCAACGACACTTTGGGCGAACGCACCACCGCAAAGGGCTACAAGTCCGCCCCGGCATATTCCGGCGACGATCTGGTGAATCAGGTGGGCGGCGGCATCTGTCAGGTCTCCTCCACGCTGTATTGCAGCACCCTGCTGGCCGATCTGGAAATTGTCTCCCGCACCAACCACGGTTTCCCCGTGAACTATATCAATTACGGCATGGACGCCACCGTCAGCTGGCGCTCTCCCGACTTCAAGTTCCGCAACAACACCAATTACCCCATTAAAATTGAGGCAAGCGTCAGCGGCGGCTATGTCAATGTGCAGATCCTCGGCACCGACGAGAAGGACTATTACATTGAAATGAGCTATGTCATCTCCGAGACCTACAAGCCCGAGACGGAGTACAAGGACTTCAAGCCCGACAACCCTGAGGGCTACAAGAACGGAGACGTGATTGAGGAAGGCACCACCGGCTATCTGGTCAAGACGTACAAGAGCAAGTACGACAAGGCCACCGGCGTGCTGATCTCCAAGGATTTTGTCGCCAATTCCCGGTACAAGAC
>ENA-OURS01001681-OURS01001681.1-human-gut-metagenome-genome-assembly--contig:-NODE-1681-length-17913-cov-7.338840_pt1 | contig 17913 bp, 13 predicted proteins | sample MGYA00242109_ERZ509010 | MGnify/ENA primary metagenome ERZ509010 (study PRJEB26280, sample SAMEA2338774) | human gut metagenome | biome: human gut; feature: human-associated habitat; material: faeces... | reverse complement strand
GACAGAATCACGTCCGCCCGCGCATCCGGCGCATTCAGCGAAGTCACGCTGCCCGACGCAAACGCTGCCAGCACCGCATCTTCCACCAGCACCTGCGCGCCGCAGGACGCAAGCTGTGCCACTACATGATGCGCCGCCGCCATTGCATCCGGCCGATGACCATGAATGACGATGCCAAGTCGCACGCCGTTCCCTCCATCCTGATTCAGTCTGCCGTTTTTTTCACAAACAGCACCCGAAGTATCCCCATTATAACACAAGATGAATATTCATGCAAGCATATACAGAAATTTTGATACCATTTCCAAATGAGAATGCGCACGCAGATGGCGCAGGTGAATGCAGGAAATCGTATTACTTGTGTGAAGAACCCTTTAGCTCCTGATGCGCCTTTTTTACCAGCTCGTGGATGATTTCCGGCGTCACCGGCTCAGTCTCCTGCGTCCGGACGGTGATTTTGCCCAAGAACTCAATGTTGCCCTCCGGCCCCTTAATCGGCGAATAATCCAGCTGCTGCACCTGCCAGCCGATGCTCGGCGCGAATTCCACAATCTCCCGCAGCACGTCCTCGTGCACCTTCGGGTCGTGGATGACGCCTTTCTTGCCGATGCGGTCGCGTCCCGCCTCGAACTGCGGCTTAATCAGCGTATAGAACACGCCCTCCTCGCCCATCAGCTGCGCCGCAACAGGCAAAATCAGGCGAATGCTGATGAAGGACACGTCCATCACCGTAACGGTCGGGTGCAGCGGCAGCATGTCCGGCGTCAGCAAACGCGCATTCGTCCGCTCATAGAGCGTCACGCGCGGGTCGTTGCGCAGTTTCCACGAGAACTGCCCGTAGCCCACGTCAATCGCATAGACATGCGCCGCGCCGTTTTGCAGGCAGACATCCGTGAAGCCACCGGTCGCCGCGCCGATGTCCATGCACACCTTGCCGCGCAGATCCGCCTGAAAGGACGTAATTGCCTTTTCCAGCTTCAATCCGCCGCGGCTGGCATAGGGGTTCGACTTGCCGCGGATTTCCAGCTCGTCCTCCGGCTTAATCAGCTCCGATGCCTTGTCGATGCGGCGCGTGCCGACGTACACCTCGCCCGCCATGATGCTGACCTGCGCCTTCGTGCGGCTTTCGCAAAGCCCGCGTTCCACCAGCGCTACATCAGCCCGTTGCTTTTCGCTCATTGATGCTTTTCTCCATTCTTCAGCGCGATGACGATGCGCTGGGTCATCAGTTCCGGCGTCAATCCCAAGTATTTCAGCAGCTGATCACGCCGTCCATGCTGCACGAAGGTATCCGGGATGCCGAAGGACAGCATCGGCGCGGGCAGCCCTTCGCCGGACAGGAACGCACAGACCACGCTGCCAAAGCCGCCCGTCAGCACATGCTCCTCCATCGTGACGATTGGGCGATTCGCCAGCTGATGCAGCATTTTCTCGTCCATCGGCTTCACACTCCGGCAGTTCACCAGCGATGCGTGAATGCCGCGCTTTTCCAGCAGGTCGCGAACTTCAATCGCTTCCGCCACCATCGAGCCGACAGCCAGCAGCGCCACATCCTCCCCCTGCTCCATCAGCTCCCATTCACCGATGCGGAACGGCTTGTCCTGCGCCGGGTAGCGCGCCGACAAATCGACGGATTCACGCCCATAGCGGATGGCACAGGGGGATTCGTTCCACTGCGTCCAGCGCATCATGGTGCGCAGCTCATTCAGGTCTCGCGGCGCCAGAATCACCATGTTCGGCACGGGCAGCATTGACGCTAAATCCAACACGCCGTGGTGCGTCGCGCCATCCTCGCCGACCAGCCCCGCGCGGTCAAGCAGCAGCGTCACGTTCAGTTTCGGCATACAAACGTCATGTATCATCTGGTCAAACGACCGTTGGAAGAACGACGCATAGACCGCAAAGTACGGCTTCATACCGCCCGCCGCCAGCCCAGCTGCCATCGTAACGGCATGTTCCTCCGCAATGCCGACGTCCATCATGCGGCGCGGAAAACGCTCCGCAAAGTACGACAAGCCCGTACCCGACGGCATAGCAGCGGTAATCGCAACAATTTTTTCATCCGTTTTCGCCATTTCGGACAGCGTTTCCGCCATCACCTGCCCATAGGACGGCAGCGTTCCCTTCTTGCGCGCCGTACCGGTTTCCACATAGAACGGCGGCGTGCCATGGAAGCGCTCCGGCTTGTCCTCCGCCGCGCTGTATCCATATCCTTTTTTTGTGAGCACATGCACGACAACCGGCTCATCCAACTGTTTGACGGCCTCCAATGTGTGCTCCAGTGCCTTGAGGTCATGCCCGTTAATCGGGCCGAAATAATGGAAGCCAAGGCTATTGAAGAATCCCTCTTGATTTTCGCGCACGAACATGGACTTGACGCTCTTTTTTGCCCACGATAAAAAACACTGAAGCGGTTTTCCGACTACGGGCAGGCAGGACAAGCCTTTGCGGATAACCCGCTTCGTGCTTGTCCACCCGCTGGAGACGCGTAAATCCGTCAGATGCTGCGAAAGCGCCCCCACGTTCGGCGCAATCGACATTTCGTTGTCATTCAGAATGACAATCATACGCGTATGACTGTCACCCGCGTCGTTGAGCGCCTCATAGCACATGCCGCCGGTCATTGCGCCATCGCCCACCAGCGCCAGCACATGGTGATGCTGCCCCTGCAAATCGCGGGCGCGCGCCAGCCCCAGCGCTGCGGACAGCGCGGTAGAGGCATGACCCGTCTCGAACACATCATATTCGCTTTCGGAGCGCTTCGGAAAGCCGGACATGCCGCCGAAGGAGCGCAGGGTACAGAACGTGCGGTAGCGCCCCGTCAGCAGCTTATGGACGTAGCTCTGATGCCCCACATCGAAGACGATTTTGTCCTCCGGCATGTTGAACACGCGGTGAATCGCCATCGTTAATTCTACCACGCCCAGATTGCTCGCCAAATGCCCGCCGCGCTTGGAAATGGTCGTGACCAGTTCTGTGCGAATCTGCGCGGCGAGATCGTTCATCTCCGCATAGGACAGACCTTTAATGTCCTGCGGCGACTTGATATCCTCCAATCGCAAGCATTTTCCCTCCTTCATGGATTTTGCATTTGTGTTGATTGATGCTATTTCTCAGATAAGAATGCGCAAGCGGATGGCGCAGGTGAATGCAGGAAATAGTATTAGAATTTGCTGCCCTTGCTCCCCTTTGCGCCTTTCGTGCCGCCGAGCGAAACGCCCTTCAAAATATCGGAGGAATAAGCATAATTGCGCATGTTGCGGTCTTCGTTCGCCTTGCGCGCGCAGTCCACCATGCGGTCAATCAGCTGCGAATACTTCACGCCCTTGTTCTCCCACAGGTAAAATGCCAGCGAGCCGGGAATCGTGTTGATTTCGGTGATGTACACCTGCTCGGACGCGCGGTCGAACATGTAGTCGATGCGCACAACGCCCTTGCAGTCCAGCATCCGGAAAATATCGCAGGACATGGCCTGAATCTTATCGCGCAGGCTGTCCTCAATCGGCGCAGGCAGCACGCGGTGCAGGCTCGCCATGCCCTTCGAGCCGCCATTGGCAAGATACTTCTCCTTGAAATCGAGGAACTGCTGACCCGACAGCGGCATCTCAATCGGGCTGGCTTCCACGTCGCCATCGTAGCCCAGTACGGAGCAGTTCAGCTCAATCGGGTGATCCAGCCCCTTCTCAACCAGCACGCGGCGGTCGTACTCAAATGCCAGTTCAAGACTGTCCATCAGCCCTTCGCGGTCATCCGCACGGCTGACACCGATGGACGAGCCGAGGTTCGCGGGCTTGACGAACACCGGATAGCCCAGTTCCTTCTCCACCTTGTCCAGCACGGCGTTTTTGTCCTGCTGATACATGGCGCGCGTGAACCAGCAGTCCGGCAGACACGGCAGCGTCCCCGCGCCGCGGAAGAACTGCTTCATCATGATTTTATCCATGCCGATGGCGCTGCCTGCCACGCCCGTGGACGTGTACGGCAGATTCGCCAGTTCCAGCATTCCCTGCAGCGTGCCGTCCTCGCCGTTCAGCCCATGCATGACGATAACGCAAACTTCCAGCCGCGCTACCATGACCTGCGAGGGATGCCCGAACAGCCCCTTGCCGGGACGGTTCGCCAGCAGCGCGCCCGAACCCGCCGTCACGTCCAGCGCAACGGCTTCGATGCCCGCTTTGTTCGGGTCAAAGGGCGTGTACGTCTCGATGCGGCGGAGCGCATTTCCCGTATACCAGACGCCGTTTTCGCCGATATACACTGGGATGACGTCGTACTTCTCGCTGTCCACATGGTTCATCAGCTGCACCGCGCTGATGATGGATACCTCGCGCTCACAGCTGCGGGAACCGAAAATCACACCAAGCTGAACCTTTGCCATAACAAAAATCTCCTTGCCTTTACGGAATCTCTGATTGATTCGTCAGAGCTTCCTTACGTTTCAGAATAGTGATCCGGAAGATCGTTTTCAAACATTGCAATGTCGCCGGGACGCCCAATCTGCCGCAGGAGCACCGTCGCTTCGTCGAGGCTGGCGACGACGTGCAGATTTCCCTGCGGGAAGCCCGCTGCGAGCAGCCCTTCGGCAATCGGCTGCGTGTGCTTCTTGCCCACGAGAATGGCGATATCCGCGTTGCCGCAGATTTTCCGCCCAAATTCGCGGTTGAACGCCGCTTCCTGTCCGCCCAATTCGACCATACCGGGGGTAATGATGATGCGCCGCGCTTGGAACGCCCCCAGTACCTTCACCGCCGCTTCCGCGCCCTTCGGGTTGGAATTGAACGCATCGTCAATGATGGTGATGCCTGGCGACGGAATCAGCTGCAAGCGGTGCTCCACCGGCTGCAGTTTGCTGATGCCGCGTGCTACTTGCCGCATGGTCAGCCCCAGATGGAGCGCAACCGTCGCGGCAAGCAGGATGTTCTGGATGTTGTGTTCCCCCAGCAGGCGCGTTTCGCACGCAATTTCCTCCGCCGACGTATGCAGGACGAATCGGCTGCCCATCGGGGAAACCGTCACATCCGTTGCCCACACGTCCGCGTCCGGGCTGAAATGCAGGCAGCAGAGGCGCTTTTCTTTCTCCGTTCGGTCATAGAGTTCGCGGCAGATTGCGCCGTCATCCGGGAAAAAGCAGCAGCCATCCGCCGGAACAGCGTCCATCAATTCATATTTCGTATTTTTGATGCGCTCCAAGGTGTGGAAGGTGTCCAAATGCTGCGGACCGACGCTCGTCAGCACGCCGTAACGCGGATGCACCAGTCGACACAGTTCCTTGATATCCCCGACGTGCCGCGCGCCCATTTCCGCCACAAACACCTGCGTCGCAGGCGTCAGGCGCTCACGGATGATTTTCGTCACGCCCATTGGCGTATTGAAGCTGCTCGGGGTAATCAGCGTCTGATACTTCTCCTGCAAAATCGTGCCAAGGATGAACTTGACGCTCGTCTTGCCGTAGCTGCCGGTAATGCCGATTTTGATGATGTCCGGGCGCGCCGCCAGCTTCTTCTGCGCGTCGCGGAAATACATTTCGCTCACGAGCTTCTCAATCGGCCACGCCAGCAATCCACCCAGCGCCACCCAGAGCGGCAGCAGCAGCGGCAGCAGCCCGCAGAAGTACACCTTCGTCAGCAGCGCAATCGGCGTGCAGAGCAGCGTATAGACAACGCCCATGACAATATACGTCCGCTTGACGCGCATCGTGACGACAAACGGCTTTTTCGCCTTCTTCTGCTGGAAAATCGACCGGCACCACCAGCCGCCCGCGACCGCCAGCGCCGCATTCACCAGCGCCAGCAGGATTTTGCCGACGCTCATGTCCAGCATCCGGTCAATGCTCCGGTACGCCAAATACAGCAGCGTCAAGTACGCCGCCAGCGTGACGCCGGGCAGCAGCGCGCGCTTCCAATTGCGCCGCAGTGTCCGGAAATAGCCGGGAAATTGGTAGCTTTCCAGCTGGAAATCATGCATCAGGCTCCGTTGTGCCAGCAGCATCGCCAAGGCGGTTGCCAGCGCCGGAAGCCATTTCAGTAAGTTAATCACCTGATTCACTCCTGCCCATCCAAATCAGTTCAGCAGAAACTGACGCACAATCGTCTGAAAGCGCGCCGCCTGCTCCAGATATGCGAAATGCGTGCCGCCTTCCAGCACCACCAGACCGCTGTCGGCAATTTCCTTTTCCATCTGCTGCCCCATCCACAGCGGCGTTTCCGTGTCGCGGTCGCCCCAGATGAGCAGCGTCGGGTTCTTGATATGCGAAAGCAGCGCACTCTGGTCATAACCCACGACCTTGACGAACGTCTTGCGCATTTCCGGCGACAGGGCGGCGTAATCCCGCGAGCCGTACTTCTGCACGAGATTTTCCTGCCACTTGTCCGGCAGACTGCCGAAGAGATGCGTCTTTTTCGCTACACCGACGAGCTTTTTCAGCCGCTGATACCGCTGCGACTTCTTGCTCTTTTCGCTGGATAGCTTGGGCCGTATGCCCGCCGCGCCTGTCAGAATCAGCTTCTCAAAACGCTCCGGATGGTCGGCGGCAAGCTCAATCGTCACGCGTCCGCCGAAGGAATGCGCAATCACGCTGCACGGTAGAAAGTCCAGTTTCATCAGCAGTTCCAGCAGATTCGCGGCGAAATCTGGCACACCCCACGGCTGCGGCGGAAATCCGCTTTCGCCATGCGCCGGAAAATCCACCCGAAGCACGGTCATGTCCGGCGTGAGCGCATCGCTAATCCCCGCCATCAGCTTTTCCGAGCAGCCCCAGCCATGCAGCAGCACCACTTTTCTTTCGCCGTGGCCGCCGATTTCATAATGGACGCGGACGCCCTGAAGCGTCATTTCCACAAAACGCATCTCCTTTTCAGCCGTCGATTCGCCAGATGTATCGGCACTTGACGGCGCTGATTTCCCAGCGGTCGCGAATCTCCTGCGGCACAGCCACGGTTCTTTCCAGCGTGCAGCCCAGCCCCAGGCACGTCTTGCGGCTCGCCCAGTTATCCGGGTCAGTCGTGATGACGACGCTGCTTTTGCCATGCAGGGCAATCAGCGGGCGCAAGAGCGCACAGGCGCGGCGCGCGTAGTGATTGCCGCGATACGGCGGGTCAACATGATAGCCGATATGCCCGAAATAGTACACACAGGGGCTTTCCCCCATCCGCAGGGAGATGCGTCCAACTTCCCGGTGCGTCCCGTGCGGCACAATCATATAGTCATACACGCGGCCGAATCCCATTTCCTTTTCCGGCGGATAGAGCCGCAAGGGCAGCAAGTCAATCACGCCGTCGGAAAATTCAGCACGCACTCTGCGAAACAGCATCCTTACACATCCTGTATCTGCACCTGCGGAAGCAGGGCAGCAAAATCATCGGGGCGAATCAGCTGCGTCCCCTCGGTCATTACCGACGCACAGCCCGCCGCCGCGCCATACGCCAGCGCACGGCGAACGTCCCCTGTTTCCTCCAAGCCAGCCATCACACCGCCGACCATTGCGTCGCCCGCGCCAACGGTGGACTGCACCCGAACCGGAATCGCCGGGGTAAACATGGCGCCGCGTTCCGATACCCACAATGCACCCTCGCCGCCGAGGCTCACGAGCACATTCTGCGCGCCCATTTCAAGCAGCTCCAGCGCCGCCTGATGCACATCCGCCATCGTCGGCAGCGGACGGTTCATAGCGGCTTGCAGTTCGCTGCGGTTCGGCTTGACGAGGAACGGACGCGCCGCCAGCCCCGCCATCAGCGCCGCGCCGCTCACATCCAGCACAAACAGGCGCTCCGGCAGGGAGAGCATCAGGTCGCGGTAATACTCCGGCGGACATTCCGGCGGCAGCGACCCCGTCAGGACAACATACTGCCCCGCAACTGTCTTTTCCGCCAGCAAGTCCGAAAACGCCCGCTGATTCTCCGCATTGATCGGCGCGCCGGGTTCGTTCAGCTCCGTCACGCCCGTGCCGTCCTGCGGGACAATCTTCATGTTCGTGCGCACGTCGCCGTCCACGGGCAGGAAAACATGCGTCACCTGCTCGCCGTCCAGCTTGCGGCGAACCGCGTCAATGCCGTTTTTGCCCGCACAGCCGAGGACGCAGGACGCAATGCCCAGCCGACGCGCAGTAATGGCGACATTGATGCCCTTGCCGCCCACATCCTGCCGCGCGGACAGGACACGGTTCACATCGCCCGCCGTGAAGGAACGGAGCGACACCGTGCGGTCAAACGAAGGATTCAGGCACACACAAGCCAGCATGGGCAAACCTCCCCATCATCAGCAGTCCATCCCATTATATCATGATTCCCCGCATGATGCAACCTGACGCGGAAAGAAAAAGGCTGCCCCGTATTCGCTCGGAGCAGCCAAATGGACTCATTCCTTAATGCTGTAGGCATTCAGCGCGTTCTGCATCGTGATCTGTGCAAACGCTTCCAGCGGAATTTCGCGCAGCGCGGCAATTTTCTCCGCCACATAGCGCACGTTCGTCGGCTCATTTCGGCGGCCGCGGACGGGTTCGGGCGCAAGGTACGGGCTGTCCGTCTCAATCAGGATGCGGTCAAGCGGCACATTCACCGCGGCTTCCTGCAATTTCGGCGCTTTCTTGAAGGTCACAGGCCCCGCAAAGCTGATGAAGTACCCCAGTTTCAGGTACTCCTTCGCAATCTCCCAGCTGCCGGAAAAGCAGTGGATGATGCCGCCGGTCAGATGCTTCTTGTGGCGCTTCATGATGTCCAGCATGTCCTGATGCGCGTCCCGGATGTGATATGCCACGGGCAGCGACAATTCCCACGCCAGTTCCATCTGCGCCTCGCAGACCGTCATCTGCGTTTCGCGCGGCGACAGGTCGTAGTAGTAATCCAGCCCGATTTCGCCAATGGCGACGACTTTCTCTTCCTTCGACCAGTCCGCCAAGCGCTGCAAATCATCCTCCACGAAGCCTTTCGCCTCGTGCGGATGGATGCCGATGGCGGCATAGCAGCCCGGATGTGCCGCTGCGAAATCCGCGCTGTGCCGGGAGGTCGCCATGTCCGAGCCAATCACGGCGTACCGGGTGACGCCTGCTTCCGCCATGCGGGTCAGGACGTCCTCCCGGTCGTCGTCGAACTTCGGCTCATCGACATGGCAATGAGAGTCAAACAGCGCCATCATCCGATGATTGCACCGTCCTCCACGCCCTCGCCGACGCTCATCAGGCGCAGATTATCCTCGTCATCGACGGCGGAGAGAATCATGCCCTGACTTTCGATGCCCGCAATCTTGCGCGGCGCGAGATTCACGACCGCCACGACCTGCTTGCCGACGAGGTCTTCGGGCTTGTAATACTTCGCGATGCCGGAGAGAATCGTGCGTTCGCCGTCCTTGCCGAAGGAAAGACGGAACTGCAGGAGCTTGTTGCTCTTCTCCACCTTCTCGCAGGACAGCACGCGCGCCACCTGCATCTTGCACTTGCAGAAATCATCGAAAGCGATTTCCGCCGGGAAATCAGGCGTTTCATGCTTCTTTTCCGCCTTCTTTTCGGGCTTGGCGACAGGCTTCTTTTCTTCCTTCTTCGGCTCTTCGGCGGGTGCGTCGCGTTCGATTTCCTTCTGGATGTCCAGACGCGGGAACAGCGCCGCACCCTTATGCACCGTCAAGCCTTCTGGCAGCACGGCAAACGGCTTGCAAACGGAATCCCACGTCTTGAGCGCGTCGTCGGTCACGCCCAGCTGCTCGAAAATGCGTTCCGGCGTGCGCGGCATAACGAAGCCAATCATCACGGCGACGCGGCGGACGCACTCTGCCAGCGTGTACAGCACCGTCTTCAGACGCGGCTGACCTTCTTCGCTGCGACCCAGCACCCACGGCTGCGTCATGTCGATATACTTGTTGCAATCGCTGATGAGCTTCCATGTTTCCACCAGCGCGTTGGAGAACTGGAAGGCGTTGACGTAGTTCTCCACCTTGCCGGAAAGCTGCTCCGCCTCGTCCCAGATGGGCTTGTCGACAGCTTCATCCACCGCGTCGATGGCGGGAATCGTGCCGCCAAAGTACTTCTCAATCATCGCGACCGTGCGGGAGACGAGGTTGCCAAGATCATTCGCAAGGTCGGAATTGATGCGCGTCAGCATGGCTTTGAGCGTGAACTCGCCGTCCGAGCCGAAGGGCATTTCGCGCATAAGGAAATAGCGCACAGCGTCGGAGGAATAGCGGTTGCACAGCACGACCGGGTCAACGACGTTGCCGACGCTCTTGCCCATCTTCTTGCCATTGATGACCAGCCAGCCGTGACCGAACACCTGCTTGGGCAGCGGCAGCCCCAGCGCGTGGAGCATAATCGGCCAGATAATGGTATGGAAGCGGACAATTTCCTTGCCGACCAGATGGACATCCGCCGGCCAATACTTCTGGAACAGCGCGTCATTGTCCGTGCCGTAGCCCAGCGCGGAAATGTAGTTGCTCAGCGCGTCAATCCAGACGTACACCGTGTGCTTCTCGTCGAACGTGACCGGGATGCCCCACTTGATGGACGTGCGGCTGACGCACAGGTCTTCCAGACCCGGGCGGAGGAAGTTGTTCAGCATCTCGTTGGCGCGGCTGGCGGGCTGGATGAAGTCCGGATGCTCCTCGATGTACTGAATCAGCCATTCGGCGTACTTCTGCAGGCGGAAGAAGTAGGATTCTTCACGCGTCTTTTCCACCGGGCGACCGCAGTCCGGGCAGCAGCCGTCTTTGAGCTGCAATTCCGTCCAGAAGGATTCGCAGGGCGTGCAGTACCAGCCCTCGTATTCAGACTTGTAGATGTCGCCCTGATCGTACAGCTGCTTGAAAATCTTCTGCACGCACTTGACGTGGCGGTCATCGGTCGTGCGGATGAAGTCGCTGTAATCAATGTCCATCAGCTTCCACAGATCCTTGATGCCCGCGACAATCTTGTCCACATATTCCCTCGGCGTGACGCCCTGTTCCTTTGCCTTGCGCTCAATCTTCTGGCCATGCTCGTCCGTGCCGGTCAGGAAATAGACGTCATAGCCCGTCAGCTTCTTGAAGCGCGCCATCGAGTCCGCCGCCGTGGAGCAGTAGGCGTGGCCGATGTGCAGGTTGCTGCTGGGGTAGTAAATGGGCGTTGTGATGTAAAACGGCTTCTTGCACGATTCACACATGAGTTCATTCCTCCTTGCTGTTTGAGAGAAACGATAAAAAAACCGCCCCTCCCGCATTTTTTGCCGAGGGGCGGAGAATTTTCCGCGTTGCCACCCTGATTTATCACTCATCCTGCGGATAACGGCGCGACCCGCCGCACCCTACTTCACCCCAAAGGCGTTCAGGCGCGTGATGCTCCGGAGCCATGTTCCCGCGGATGTCCCGGCTGCTTCTCACCTGCCGCAGCTCTCTTTGCGCATCCATCCCCGGTACTCTTTCCATCATTGCAGAGGATATTATAGCGTCATTTGGGCATGGTTGTCAAGGGCAAATTTCAGCTGTGCTGCTGATACCAAGTGTAGTCGTAGCCATAATCGCCCTGCTGATTTCTGGTGGACAGCGTAAAGCGCACGACGGCGTTCTGCCGCAAGGTCATTTGCAGCGTGCATTCGCCGTTTTCCGCCGCAAGCACCGCCGTATCCGCCGCCGGCTGACCCGCCTGACGCAAAAGACGCAGCTGATTTGCCGTCAGCGAGCGCGGTTCCCCCAAATCGTGCCATACCTTCAGCGGATTGCACGTCACTTCGTCCACCGTCTCCGTCGTCAGCGTCTGTTCGCCGCCCGCAGGCAGGGCAATCGTCACGGTCAGCTCGTCGCGGTCGGTGCGGCAGAGATTCCACAGCACGCCTTCATACGAGCCGTCGTCCTTGCGGACAATCACGCTGTGTTCGTCGCGGTGCACCGGCGTTCCGTGCAGATGGGAGAAGAACGCGAAGCTCCACAGTGTCGGCTTGGCAATCTGCCCGTTGGCAATCAAGCCGAATCCACCGTGGAAGGGCATCGGCGGCACACCCTGCTCCTCGAACACATCCCCGAACGTCCAGTAGGAATACGACGCCGCCACATCGCCCATCCGCGCCAGTACACCCGCCATGTACGCCGCATTCAGGTTCGTGTCATGAATCGGGCAGAACGGGTTGTACGACGTGTTGAACTCGGTGATGTGCATCTCCATCCCGCGGTATTCCGGGAAACTGTCGATAATGTCGCGCGTCTCCTGCATTTCAGCGAGGAGGCTGTCCACCGCGCGCATTGTATGATAGAGATAGCGCCCGCGGTGTTCCGGCGTTTCGCCCATGTAGGCGTGGCGCGACACGAAATCCAGCGGCAGCTGATTCTCCTTGCAGAATTGCAGGAAATTGCGCACCCAGTCCTGCGACGTCGCGCCGCCGCAGATTGCCGGGCCGCCGACACGCATGTCCGGCAGCACTTCCTTAACTGCCTTCGCCGTCACCGCATACAGGTGATGATACTTTTCTTCATCCGCATTTTCCCAGAAGCCCGTCAGGTTCGGCTCGTTCCACACTTCACACGGCCAAGTGGACACTTCGTCTTTCCCGTAGCGCTCCGCCAAATGTGCAAGCGTCGCCTGAACCATCGCCGTCCACTTTGCGTCGTCCTGCGGCGGCGTAACGTTGCCCTTCCAATAGAAGATGGTCTGCGTGCCGCTTGCCATCTTTTCCGGCATGAAGCCCAATTCAAGGAACGGCTTCAAGCCCTGTGCGCGGTAATCATCCATCACGCGGTCAAGGTAGGTGAAATTGTAGCCCTCGCGCCAATTTCCTTCCGCATCCTGATACGGCTGGTAAATCGCCATATCGTCGCTGAACAGCCCGTGACCGCGGATGTGCGTGAACGCGCATTCCGCCTGCGCCATCGCCAGCTGCTGCTGATACTCCTGCTGCAATGCCAGCCCCATGCGACCTGTGCCGATGCAGAACGCGGTGTTGTTGTTGAACTTCGCCTGACTATCCGCCGCTATGCGGATGGAATCCTGTTTCATGGCATTTTTTCTCCTTACAGTCCTGATTTTGCCCAGTCGAATACGAGCACTTGATCATGCGGCAGCGTCGCCTGACAGGTATCAATCTGCTCATACGGCGCGATATTGACCGGTTCCGCCGCGCGGAGGTTGCCATCCGTCAAGGCGTTGAAGAAGTCGTCGAACATCCAGCGGTCATAGAGCGCCTCACGGTGCGGACAGAGGACTTTCTCAAACGGCAGCTGCTGGATGCCGCGCATGTTGCTGCGGTACTCCCGAAGCCCCAGCGCCTGCGGGAAGAAGAGCCATGTGCAGGGGTTCCAGTCGTCGCCGGATAGCAGCAGCTTCCGCTCCGGCACATACACCACCGCCGAACCGGGCGTGTGCCCCGGCGCTTCGATGATTTCCGCCGTTAATCCGCCCAAGTCAATCACACCGGGCTTCATCACCTTCGGCAGTGGAATTTCGCCCGCGAGAAACGTTTTTTCATCCACCGGCAGGTTCTTCCCGATTGCCTGCGTCAGCACCCGGCGGCGCATCTCGTCGTTCGTGAACATGCGCCAGTCCGCCATATCCGCTTCCAGCATGTACGTTTCCGGGAAGCAGCGTGCCCCCATCGCGTGGTCATGGTGGTTGTGCGTCAGGAACACCGTCAGCGGTAAATCCGTCATGTGGCGCATGAAGTCCGCCACATCCTCAATGCCATAGCCCGTGTCAACCAGCATGGCGGCGTTTTCGCCCTCCAGCAGCGTCATGCAGACGCCCATGCAGTCCACAATATGCCACACTCCCGGCATCACCGCGTGAACCGTAAAGGCCATTTTCGGCTCATCCTTTCCATCTTGCCGCCTGAAAAAACGGCGTTTTTTGCACAATTCGACGCACAGTTGTGTTTTTCCTGTCACCCAGTCAACTTTTCGCCAAATTTCTTCCTCTTTTCTGGTTTTGGGTTGTGCAAGTCGGCGAAATATGCTATACTTTTAGTAAAATACGTCACAGGAGGTATCCTGTTTATGGCAAATCAATGGCTTTCGTGGCTTCCGTTTTTACCGGCTGATGTTCCCGCCGATTTTGCGTCCCCACGCGAAGTCGCCGCGTTCGAGCTTGCGCAGGCACTGCCGACGCTCTCCCCGAACCTGCACGTTTCGCTTGCCGAGGATGATTCGCTGGGCGAAGGGTTCCATGCCGTGCGCAAAGGCGACGACGTGACGATTTTCGGTGGCAAAACCGGGCTGCTGTATGGCGCTTACTGGCTGCTGATGGCGCTCGCGTCGGGTTCGGCATTGCCGGAGGATCATTCCTCTGCGCCGCAGTACGCGCTGCGCATGATTAACTGCTGGGACAACGCCGACGGCAACGTCGAGCGCGGATATTCCGGGCGCAGTCTGTTCTTCCAAGGCGGCAAGCTGACCTACGACCCCGCGCGGATGCGGCAGCTAGGGCGTATGATGGCATCCGTCGGGCTGAACGTGCTGTGCATCAACAACGTCAACGTGCACGACCCGGCGCAGCTGCTGATTGAGGACGATCTGCCGGATCTGGCGAAGCTGGCGGCGATTTTCCGCCCGTTCGGCGTGCGCCTGATGGTTTCCATCGACTATTCGCAGCCGATGCGCCACGGCATCCCGACGGCTGACCCGCTGGATGAACGCGTGCAGGCGTGGTGGAAGCATCAGGCGGAAGTGGTGTACGCCGCGATTCCCGATTTGGCGGGCTTCCTCGTCAAGGCAGACAGCGAACATCGTCCGGGGCCGTTCACCTACGGGCGCAACCACGCGGAAGGCGCAAACATGCTGGCGCGGGCGCTCAAACCGTTCGGCGGAATGCTGGTCTGGCGCTGTTTCGTCTACAACTGTCAGCAGGACTGGCGCGACGAAAAGACCGACCGTCCGAAGGCAGCGTATGAGCATTACGTCTATCTGGATGGGCAGTTCGACGACAACGTGATTCTGCAGGTCAAAAACGGGCCGTTCGACTTCCAAGTCCGCGAACCGATTTCCCCGACCCTGCTGGCAATGCCCCAAACGAATCTGGCGCTGGAATGGCAGCTGGCGCAGGAGTACACGGGTCAGCAGATTGACATTTTCGCCATGCCGGTAATGTGGCAGGAGCTCTTTGCGGACATGCCGCGCAACAGCATTATGGCGATGGCGGCGGTGTCGAACCTCGGCAATGACGCGTGCATGACCGGGCATCCCTTCGCGGCGCTGAATTTCTTTGCATATGGCGCGCTGGCGTGGGATCCCGATGCCTGCCTGCCGGACGATATCATCCACTGCTGGATTCGCCTCACCTATCGTTTTGCGCCGGATGATGAGAACGCGCTGGCGGACGTGCTGCTCGGCAGCCGCCACGCTTATGAGCAGTACACCGCGCCGCTGGGCATCTGCTGGATGGTCACGCCGAACCAGCATTACGGGCCGAGTCCCGACGGCTACGAGTATCAGGCGTGGGGCACTTACCACAAGGCCGACCGCAATGCCATCGGCATCGACCGCACGGCAGACGGCACGGGCTATGTTCTGCAATACCCGGAAGCACTGCGCCGCCGCTTTGAATCCACACAGACCTGCCCGGATGAGCTGCTGCTCTTCTTCCACCGCTTGCCGTACACCTTCAAGATGCGCGACGGGCGGACGCTGATCCAGCGAATTTACGACGACCATTTTGAGGGCTATGAATGGGTGGAGCGTGCCGCGAGCATCCTGAAAGCGCTGCCGCTGCCCGATTTTGACCGTGCTTTAGTAGATGAGCGCATCGGGCGGCAGCTGCACAACGCCCGTGAATGGCGCGACATCATCAACACGTTCTTCCACCGTCTTTCCGGCATTGAGGATGTTCACGAGCGGAAAATCTATCGCTGAGGAGGCTTTTCATGGCGGACACAAGCCAGCCGCATTCATCCCGCTGCCCGGCTTGGCTGCGCGAGGGCGGGCTGTACCTGATTGTTTCCGGCGTCGTGACAGTGCTGAAATATGTGCTGCTGCTCTTTCTGCCGCGCGCATTCGCTTTTCTGCCAATGCGCGACTTCGGCTGGCCCGGCATCGAAATGACGCTGCTGGGCGAAACCTTCCGCTGGAACATCTTCGGCTACGACACGGCGCATGGCGGGCTGCCTTACCTGTGCGCGTACATGACGGCGATGGTGCTTGGCGAATGCGTGAACTTTCCGCTCCAGCGCAAGTACGTTTTCCGCGCCAAAGGGCATCTTGCACAGCAGGTGCTGCTGTATGCGCTTGCGTTCATCGTGATTACCTGCCTGGTGAACTCGATTAACTGCGTCTGGGTCGCGGCAGCGGCGAAGTTCGTGCCGGATTGGGTATACACGCTCGGCACGCTCTTCTTCAACGGCACAATTTCCGCGGTGGTGTTTTTCTTCGTCAACAAACGCATTTTCCCACAGGCATAAAAATGGGGGCTGTCCATCGCGGGCAGTCCCCTTTCTTTATGGCGTTTGTTCAATGCGGATGACCTGCTGATGCCCGAAATAGTTTGCCAGCGCCTGATTCACCCAGTAGCCCGACTGCCCCTCGTCCGCCAGCCCCAGCGGGTTCAGGAACGCTGGGCAGACCACAACATCCGGGATTTCGCAAATCTCGCCGGGCTGACGCAGCGTTTGGAGAATTTCGGTATACTGCTGATGATACGTCTGTGCCTCGCCGCTGATGAGCGCTTTCGCCGCTGCAACGCTCGTCGGACTTGCACCCGCCGTCGGATGCGCAGATGGCAGCGTCAGCACCAGCACAAGCGACAATATGGCGACGATTCCGGCGGAATGGCGCGTCAGGTACGAAAGCGCCGCGTCGATTTTCGTGCCGATGCTGCTGTTCCGCAGCCAGCCGATCCAGAGGAATGTCCAGCAAAGCAGCAGCCAGCCATACGCATAGTAGTAGATGTCGATTTGCCGCCCCGGCCCGACATTCGCCATTGCAAAAAGCGAAGGCGTCATTTGCGCTGAAAAGATGGCATACGCCAACGCGCTTTTCAGCAGCGGAAAGCGGAATTTCAACCCGCACTGCCCGACAAACTCCCACATCAGCAGGGCAAAAAGCGCAATGGCAATTCCCTGCGGCCAGCCAAACCAGCCCGACACGCGCACCCACGCCCGGTCGAAGGAGTAGAGAATCGCGGGAACCGCATCCATCGAGCGCGGGATGGTCGCTGCACGGACGCGGTTGCCGGGCGCGGCTGCGTTGATAGCGAACGCAATCAGCAGCGCGACCATGACGAGCAATATCTGCCGCCAAGCGGGGTTTTTCCGCACAAGCAGCGCAAGAAGCAGGAGCATCAGCAGAATCAGCGTAACGAGGATGGTCGTGTAGTTGCCGCCACCGATAAAGAACGCAAGCAGCATGCACCATGCAGTCCGCCCGGCGCGGCACTTTCCGTCGGTGCAAATCCGCAGGACGCCCGTCAGCAGCATCAGCGAAAGCGCGTAATAGAGCGTGTAGTAGCATCCGCCGTTGAACCAGTAGAACGTCTGGTTCAAATCCGGCACAAGCTGGATGCTCAGCGTCATGAGCGCCAAGAAAATCAGCACAACCGTTGCGTGCGGCGCGTGGAGCATCTTCCCCAGCTGACGCAGGAGCATCCCCGTGCCAAGCAGCAGCGGCAGGAGCGTCAGGGCGGTCGTCAGCCAATAGGCATTGTCGGAAAACACGCCCGGCTGAAGCGTGAACAGCGCCACCGCGCTGAACGACCCCTGCCAGTGCGCGTAGGTGCTCCGGACGTAGGCGGCAATAGCTGCGACAGCCTCCGGCAGCCCCTGTCCTGCGTCAATGACCTTGCGCAGCACCGCGCCGTAGGTGTAGTCATCCGCGCGCGGGTGATTGTAGAACGCGACCGCCATCAGCGGCAGCAGCGACAGCACAAACAAAACCGCGAGGATGATGGCAATCCGCTGAAGTGCGTGCGCATTCCGCATGAGCATTCCTCCTTTTCGGTTCTTCACGGAATCTTGGGGGAAGAGCAGCTTGGGGGCGCGTCTGCGG
>ENA-OURS01001653-OURS01001653.1-human-gut-metagenome-genome-assembly--contig:-NODE-1653-length-18173-cov-3.098466_pt1 | contig 18173 bp, 18 predicted proteins | sample MGYA00242109_ERZ509010 | MGnify/ENA primary metagenome ERZ509010 (study PRJEB26280, sample SAMEA2338774) | human gut metagenome | biome: human gut; feature: human-associated habitat; material: faeces... | reverse complement strand
TTTTGTGTTAGATTAAAAATTGCAGCTATTTTTTGATCTAATTCATTATAAATTTTCATAATGTAATCTTTATCTCTATCAGCAAGAAGAATTTCCACATATTTGAGAATTTCTTCTTGCTGATTTTTCTGTATATAAGGAATTGGTATCTGTTCTATATGCGATTTCAAGACTTTTATAGAATTAAATCTTTTTTTAAAATAAAATTGTGCAATTCTTGAGTTAAGTATCGCAAGAATATATTTAATAGAAAGCCCTTTTATATGCGGAATGACAAGATTACAACTGTTTAATGATAACGTCTGATGATCGTCATAAGCAAATACCAATTGGTTACATATAAAACGATATAGCAATTTTTCCGGTGCACGATAATATTCAGTAGGTGCAACCTGTTGAAATAACTCCGGTTTATATACAATATAATTTTCAGATTCATTAAAATAGTATTTATATAAATCTGAACCTTTAAGAACTACTTCATTAAAATCTTTTTTTATTGTCGATATATATTCCTTGTTATTTCCTGTAACAATACCAAGGGCAAATACAGCATTATCAGCTAAAAAACATTTTCCAACAGGGTCAATTATTTTGTTTAAAACCGCATACTCTTCATCAGTAGTTAAGAAACTAAAACATTCTGCTGACATATCTCGCACAGTATCAATTTTAAACTGTCGACGCCCATCATATACTTCCAATCCCAAGCAACAGTTCAACTCATTTGTAAATTGAAATTGAAAAATAATACATGGACATTGCACTTTATCAAAAGCATTTCCCAAGAAATCTAAATATTGAAAAGTACACTGTTCCATTAGAATTTTTCGTATCGGCATATGTGTCTTTACATTTAACAATGCTTCTGGTAATACGAAGGAAATAACACCATTTAAAGAAAGATCTTTTATTGCTTGTTCGATAAATACATCGTATGATTCAACATTTGAACCAACTGCTGCTACATATTTTGTTCTTAAATTTATTTTTTCATTCTCTGTATAATCAAATCCCCAAGGTGGATTTCCAATTATAAAATCAAACTGCCCTGAGAAACCATGATTCAAATAATCCTCATTCGTAATATGCTCATATAAGAATTTCTTGTCCTTATTAGAAAATTTAATAGCTAGATTTATTCTAGTTATCTTAACACTAATTTCATCAATGTCATTACCAAATATATTTTCAACAGAAATTTCATTTGGTAATTGAATTAAAAAATTTCCAGTTCCACAGCAAGGATCCAAGATTTTCTTATCAGCAGTGCTATTTTTCTCGAAAAGTTTATTACATAATCTTTTTACTACTTTAGTTGGTGTGTAATAAGCTCCAGATGCTTTACGTGAACTAAAATTTTTTGTAGAAATATAGAGTAAACCAAGCACATCTTCATTCTCTTCATACCTATATGTTATTTCAAAAAGTGTTGGATGTTTATGAATAAATTTTAATACAGAATCTTTATCATAAACTAAGTCGTCAATTAAAAATTCATATCCATTCATATCAAGACAACCATCCAGATATGCTTGTAAGCAATTTCCTGAAAAAGAAAATATCGTATCACGAAGCAAAAGTTGAGCCGCACATTCCGCCACAATAGCACATATTTCTATTTCTCCAATAGAAACATTATTGGATTCAATATAGTCTAAAATTGTTTGAACATATCTTCCTGCCAACGAATTCTCAGATACATAAGAGTTATAAATATTATTTCCTGACATATATTTTTTATTACGTCTGCTTTTTAGCATTGTAGTATTATTATCTTTCAAGCTTTCTTTAAATGTATTAACATATTCAGCTGAAAAGAATGCAGTTCGCTTGACTATCTCTTGCGGTATTAACTTACCCAATTTTATCCAATTTCGTCCAGTAGCAGCAGAAATTGATAGCATAGAACACAATTCAGTCAATGAAATCATATCTGAATTGTGTTCCGATTGTATTATACGATCATCAATAGGCTTTTTCGCATTTTCAGGAATAACCCAAACACCACTAATTCTTTGAACGCCTTCAATACGCCCTGCATCACATAATTGTTGGACTCGTCTCTCCGATAATTTAAATTTAACTGATATATCTTTTACAGACAAATATTGCATTAAGCACCTCCTGTTTTTATTTTTATATTATATACGTTATAGCGAAACTTTGCAATATTAATGATATATTTAATAATAAAATTTATACTCCATGTTAGTTATCAAATCTAAAATTTCGCACATTAAAGTTACTATCACACTATAAAATATATCTATCATATTCTGAAGCATACCATCAGATCAATAGTTATTTAATCAACCTAAAAATTAAATTTTCACTTTTTTTTATACAACTGCCACAATGCTCTACCGGCAGTTGTGGGTTTCTGTTTCTTGTAGCCATTCATAGTACGTATAATTATTTTTATACGTACTCTTTAGTTTTGGATAGGGATAAAATAATAATACGCATCAAGATTTCTTGAACTATCTTAATATATATTGTGTGACAATTTATTTTGAAGCTCTAAAAGGGCATAGTAGAAACTATACCCTCTTCGGTTACATGTACTATCGTAAAACATCAAACTCTAAAGCATTTGAACTTTGTAATATTTTTCGCATCAACTGAACAGCTTTGTTTTCAACGCTGTTACTATATTACAAATTGCCTTTATTAACGTTCTTAAACTTAACCCTTTCACCTTAAGACACTGTATGTGCTGTTGTAGTAGCGCAACCTCAAGTTCTCTATTTCCGTCTGCGATTGCTTCTGCGTAGGCCATGGCAATTGTTTTACTCATTCCCAATGAGTCCATATAGTCGCTTGTAGCTCGAAGTACTTGCAATTGATGTTTCAGAGCTTCAAATTCTTCATCAAATTTTTTCCGCTTTATCGTGTCTTCCTCAGCTTCTGTCCGTGATTTTAATTTTTCTTCATCCATTTCTATTCTTCCTCCTAATTATGATTACGTTTTAATTTGTTAACAATTTTACTTATAAACTAGGCACAATCTCTAATTTTACAGTTCTTTGTGTGCATCTACTCACCTCCTCAATTTTACACTTGTTTTATTGCTGCTCTTATTGTACAATAGAAAAATAGGAAATAAAAGATACTATTTGTTTCTGCTTTTTGAATTTTTAAAGTCAAAAACAGGCAATATATTGCCTGTTTTGGTTTGAAGGGAGGTAAAAATGGATTTAAAAAAGATTGGAACACGAATAAGAACGGCTAGAAAGAAAATGAAAATATCGCAAAAAGCGTTGGCTAATAAACTGGGAGTTGTTGAGCGTACCGTCCGGCACTGGGAGCTTGGTGCAACTCAAATTGATATTGTAGCACTTACTGATATGTCAAAGCTTTTTGGATTGAGTACGGATTATCTCTTGGGTATTAGTGATTTTACGAAGCCAGAAAACAAATTTCTATCTGAGCAGCTTGGTGTTTCAGATCAAGCTGCTACAACCTTACGCTATTTTGGCAAATCTGAGAATAGCAAAGTATTAGATTTCATTGCTACAGAGCCTCTTAGCTTTAACAAATTTATGAATAACATGATGCTGTATCTTGATTCAGACTATAATTGTGTGCTTGCAGAAGCCAACGATGGCAAGAGCACGTACTATGAGACAGTAAAACGTCCGAGTGGAGAAGCTGAACATCGCATACTTTTAGGAAGAGCGGCAGAAAATGAATTTGGATATGATAAAATGAAGTGTGTTACACCAGATATTATAAGCGCCGTTGCTCTGCAAGATATGCAAACTCAGCTCGTCCATTGGAAGGATTCCTATAAAGAAAACATATCAATGCACTAAATAACAACGAGGCATTGCCATTTCCAGCAGTGCCTCAATCTTTTTATTCCATGAAATCATCGACGCTGTAAACTGGTTGCAGCTGTTCCATATCACGCCTTATGATTCGCTTTACAATTTCAGATGCGGCCTATGCCAGATGCACTCAAACCTCCTTGATCACATCAATCTGCTTATTGGAAATTGCAATTCTTTGCCCTGTAGCAAGAGGATTCCGTGGATCAAGATTGCACAGCGCCTCGCATACACACTTATAATCACATAATAAAGCTTCATAAGCTCAATTTTTTTCCAATGCTTTATCTAAATTGGAATCTTTTATTGGCCTCCTCAATAAAAACATCTGCATCATCACGATATTGATTCACATAATAACCTTGTGATAATCGCTCCAATCTTCCCTCTCGGACTACACACTGTATTTTAAATCGAGTTTTTCTTGAATGCGATGACCAATTAAATACTAAAAAGTTACTACCATCTACAGATATATAATATTGATTATATGGATCATACCGGATTTCTTTAGCAATTTTATTCAAATCACTCAAAAGTACTCCATGCCAAATCTTGCCATTCATTTGATTATTGTTGGTTGCATACAGAGTTTTCTTCTGTTCTTCTAATATCCCTGCAAGCAATTTTTTTAAAAAATCCGTCAATTTTGTTATTCCACCTTTCATTACTTCTTCTCAAGACTAATTCATTTTTTTGCATTCTTATGGAGCATATCAAGCTGCACTTCCAACCGTGTTTTCTCATCTCGTAATTCCGTAAGTTGCTCCTGCATCGCACCTCGCGTTTTTGCTATTGCTCTTTCTACTGCCAATTCCTGTGATTGCTCTGCTGCCCTTTTCTGCTCCATCAAATCTCTTTCCAATGATTGGTACTGATCATGGATTTCTGCCAACTCACTTCGCGTACCTGTAAGCTGTGTTTCCATCTTTTCGCATGTACTCTGTAATATCGTATGCTGATCTGATACATGCTTCATTTCTGCTTCTAGCAGTTCCTTTTGATGTTTAAGTAAAGTTACCTGCTCGCGAAAACTTGCTTCTGATGATTTAAGTTCATCATATCCAGACAGCTTTTCTTCAGATTCTTTGAGCTTGCTCGTAAGCATCTGGATGATACTTTCCTTATCCATTATCGTATCCTCCGCCTTTTTTGCCCTTTCCTCAGCATCCAATAATCGCTTCTCCGCAATTGTCTGCGCATCTCTTGATTTCGATGCATCCTCTACTGCTTCCTTCTTCATCAATTCCTGCACTGCTTTTTGATCCTGAAGATCTTTGATAATGGTATCTTTTGAAGCAATTCTCTTCTCGTATTCAGAACGGATTCGGGCCTCGCTGGTATCCAAATCTCCAATCAAAGATAGTAATTTCGTATTGATCAATGCAGTATATTGGTTGATAGATTGTACCACATCCGCATAATTTTCATGCTCATCGAGGATATATTTTTCTTCCAATACTGCTATTATCTTCTCCAATACATCCTGATCCCACTTTACATGACCATCCTTTCCCAAATCATGATGCCCCATTCTCTTTAATATTTCATCTAATTTCGCTCTCACAGTAGGTGTTACTTTCTGCGCCAGCTGCTCTGATCTTGTCTCTTCCATCATCTACTTCATCCTTTCTGTTAACCGTGATAATCAGGTTAACAAAGTTACTAAGTTAACTTTGTTAACTTTAATATATCATGATTATATCAGATAGTCAATGGAGAAGATCATAGCATAGGATCTTCTCCATATAATCACTTACAAGTACACTTCTGCATCACAAGCGCCAAGGATGTATAGTGCTTCTAATAACTTACTTTCACGCTCATTGTAGATATCCATAAGATCTTCTAGTACCATATTCGCTTCTAAATCATATCCGCCTATCAACGATATCAATTTTTGCTGCTTTTCTTGAATCTTCTGCCCTAATTCTTTCACAAGTGCTTCTGCATTGATTGCCTCAATTGCATCGCCACATACATCTTCTCCATGCTTCGATTCATACATCTTCTTCAAGAGTTCATATCGTTCTTTTCTCATGTTCTTGCTCCTTTTCTTCTTTATCTTCTTTAACATCCAATATATACTTAGCCGCTTTTTCAGCTTTTCCCGATGCTAATATAATAAATTTTTTATCGTTCTTCAACACTTGCAGCCAATTCTGAATGTAAGCAGCTGAATTTTGAAACGTTTCTTTCGTTTCGAGTCCCATACTATGCAATATCGCTGCACTTGTGATCTCTGCAATTAGTTCTTCCTTACTGTAGCCTTCCGATCCAAAGAATGCTACCGCATTTTCGCTTTCCCGATTACATCTGGATGCCTTAAGCGTAGAGTGTCCGCACTCATGAAATGCTGTTGCGTAATATTCCTCCGCACATTCAAACTGCGTAATCGCGGGTATCTTTATACTATCTGTATATGGGCTATAAAAAGCCCTATCGGATGCTCCAACCGATAGGGTGATATGCTCTCTTTCAATATAATTATGCAATGCATTTTCTGCGCGTTCAATCGGTGATGTATCAAACTCTTCCATTTTTGGAAGCGGAAGTACGTTTGTTACTTGCGATATATGAAAAACATTGTAATATCGCAAAATTGGAATCTTTTTTATCTTGATCTCACCAGTTTCATCCTTTTCCTGTGCTTCCTGCAGCTTCCAAAATACCACAATTTCTGCCTTTTCGCCTTTTTTTACTTTACCTCCAATCTGATCCCATTGCTTAAATGTTGCATATTCACCACCTCGACTCAATAACAGCTGATTCAGCAGTGAATATGGGTGTCTGCTGATTCGATTAAATGTACCATCCAAGCAGCTCGCCCATGGCTTTTTCCATGGGATATATCCCTTCTCCAGTTGCTCAATTATCCTTGTAGTTACCATATTGTATACATCCATTTTTTTGATTTCTCCTTATTTTATGCCGCGAAAGGCGGTTTATCATGGGGACAGCATGTGGTATGCCAAATCAGGCAAACCTTATCCTGCCATCTTATCCTGGCACTATCATGTGTTTGCTCTGATTGCCTCAAAACCACATGCGTGGGGACCACCATGTAAACTGCACGTGGAATAAATATTATTATTCCTTCACTATCTGTTCTTTCGAATACAGATACGCTTTCGCCAGATAGAATCTCCCATCTTCCTGCCGCTTCCAAAGCTTTACTTCAAGCGGCTCTGCATCTTCCTTTACGTGATAATTCCCTCTTAACTTCCATCCTTGTAATGTATGCATCGGGATATCTTCTCCCGCTTCAATCATTCGTTTTGCTTCATCTGCAGGCAGCAATCCAGCCTGAACTGCTGCCTTTGCAATTATTTCCTGATTTTTCATTATTACTCCTGCTTCTTGCTATTACTTGCTACGATTTCGGCATTAATCCATTCATAGCTCGGACTCAGCCATTCCGCTTCGTATCCTCGCACAGAATGTGTAAAACCAGATGCTCCAACTACAATAAAATCCACCAACTGGATTCCTAATAATGCACATGCCGTTGCCAATTTCTTTGCCACATGCAAATCTTCCTTACTTGGCTTGCAGCATCCTGATGGGTGATTATGCAACATCAATATTCCATGCGCCCCTGATAAAATCGCGGTTCGCAGCACTTCCGCAGGAGATATTACTGCCTGATCCATCGTACCCATTGCGCAAATTGATGCATTGATTACTCTCCCAGATGTAGCTATGTGAATGCAGATCATAAGCTCTCTATCCAGATTCTGAATCAGCTTTTTTACTGCTAAAATGGCATCTTCTTCACTTCGTATATTCATTTCTGGTTTTATCCAATTTTCTCGCTTCAATTCCACGTATACAAGCTCCATATATGTACTCCTCTCTATGCCCGTATAGCCGATAGCTCAGCTGTTTAATTACAATTTAATCAAATATGCTCTATCTGTTAGCCTCTCTTCTGGCTCCACCTGCACGGCATTTACTTCTTTTACAATATCTGATAGATCATCCAAATTCATATCGTCCTGATATGGCAAGATTAACATCTCGTGAACTGATGATGGCAGCACAACCAATTCATCCACTCCATGCTCTTTTGCGAACGTTTTCAATGCTCTTCTATCAAGTATTGCACTCGCACCTTTAAACCTACAGTTGTTCGAGATAACATATAATTCTGGAAAATCTGACTTTGTTTCTGCCATTTCATTCGGCATACCACCCAAACCAAAAAGTAAACTAGTAATGCTCTGGATTTCTGTTTCTGCAAACGTATTCTTCTCAGCTCTTTCCCATGCCTCATCCACGCTCACATTAATCAGTTCCAACATCTGCGCATTAACTTTAGCAGAATAGCTTCCACCATTCTCGTCTCTATCTCTTATAAATAAGAAGCTTTCCAATCCCTCCAGTTCACACATTTTTTTCTCAATCTCTTCATTAGAGGCTTTTTGGATTCCCACATGCATATGTGAAAGGATAAATTTCTTATCGCTGAATTGATCAATATTAAACTGAATCTTCTTATGCTCCTTATACTCTCGAATCACTTCATCAACAACTTCTGAAAGGCTTGCTCCATTTGCTTCTGCCACTTTTATCACTTCGTTCGTATAAATAATCGGTGCAGCTGCTTCTTCTCCTCGAATTATGATACCTTCGAAAATCACACCATTTTTAACCACATCATGTGCTTCTGCCTTATATCCCTTTTCAATCAACTCTTCTACAATTTCTCTTCTATTCATTCTTTCTTCTCCTGTTTCTTTATGTTTTAGCTCTTATTCTTTTTTACCTTTTTACCCCATTGGGGCTTCTGATACGCTGCATAATTGTCCTCCGGCATATTTTATTGGTGCTACGCCAAACAGACACAGCAGAATGTGTGGTTCCTGCAAGGGTCCCAATTATGGGACCTCGCCCGCCCTTGCAGGGTTCCACTTCCTGCTGTAATTTTGGCATAAGCACCAATAATGCCGAAAAGGGCAATGAGTAGCAGAAGCCCAATGGGGTATACATCCTATTTTTCTTTTTCTTACTTTTTATGCAATTCATTCCATCTTCCCCTGCTTCTATTTTGAATTTTTTGCGCCGTAGGCGCACAAGCTGCCCATACAGAAAAAAAAGCCCCCTTGCGATAGGGGGCTTATCGGTGGAAGTGGATCAGCGTTCCAGAAATCCTTCCGAAATTGATAAGATGCAGCCTTTCAGTGCTTCGATCATTTCGCCAAGGCTCTTTTTATCCCTTGCGCACTTCTGAGATTGGCACAACTTGAAAAGGTATTTCTTATGTCCGAGGTTGGTGGCATCAAAGCAAAAAGTCACCTCTTCTTCTTCTTCTTTATCATTGATCTGGCTGTAGAGATCATCTGCAAGCAGGATAGTCTCAAGGTTGGTTGCTGTAATACGAACTTCTTCGGATGTAATGGTGGTTGCGTTGATTGAAACTAACATGGTGTGTTCTCCTTTTCTTATGAAAGATTAAAGCGTTTTGCTTTGAAATCTCTTCTGGGGTCAGGCGCGTGATCTATGCAAGGGCGCTTGGCGCTTGATAGATTTTTTTGCCCAAAAAAATCGTACCCTTGCATAGATCATATGCCGCCCCATGATTTCAATAAGCAATGCGCTCTTTCATATGAAAAGACCACCATGTTTAATCAATGCAACCGCTAATCCGAGAAGTGAGATCAGCCCAACCTTGAGATTATCCTGCATCGAAACAGCCTTTGAACAAAGAGAGGTGACTTCTTTGATGCTACCTCGGACACAGAAATACCACTGTGACATTCTATGTGCGTAGAAGAGTCTTGGCAAATGGAGAATCATCACATTGAGGGAAGGATTATGCTGATCCACCACCAATAAGCTCTCTCGCAAGAGAGTGAAAAGTGGTATGGGCAGCAAAAAGCCCCTTGAGGGGTTTGGGGTGATCCAAAATCTTACCTCTTGAGGCGTAAGCCGACTGGTCTGGGAGTCGGGCAGACCTGCGAAGCTGCTAGGAATGGTAAAAGAGGTTGCTTTTTGCTCTGTACAGAATTGTACACCGTACTTTTTTGTACTTTTCTATTGCATTTAATCTTGGACTATGCTACAATCACATTAGAAAGAAATATGAAAGGAGTTTATATACATATGGAAAAAATAGCCAGAAAAATCTTTCAACCAAATCGACTTACTAATATGTTACTTGATGGTGTTTGTGATAAAGATAAAACCAATTTAAGCCACTTTATCAATAAAGCCATTGAAGCATATTACACGCCCCTGAATGCACAGTTAGAATATGAAACATCCGCCTTGTTTGTGCAATTAGAGATGCCAAATGAGAATACTATGTCACAAAAGGAATTAAAGGCAACTCTTGCTCGCTGTGTGGAAATACTCAAAGATTACCCAATCAAAAATAATTTACCATTGCGCCAGATTCTTAGCCACTTTACAAACAAAATGGGGCGCATATTAAGATACGATTATATCAATATTGTTGATTATCAACAGGATAAGATCTTACACCATCTTAATGATGTCATCAAAACCGTTGATTCGGATTATGTACTTGGAACGCATGAGTTTGGCGAACGATGTCGATATGTTTTTTCGCATTGGGATGAATTATATCAGTACTCTGAAATTTACATTGCCTTAGCCACCATCATTGAATGTGAAGATATCTACTATCCATTGGATGCATTCACAGCAATCAGTCTTATCAAGCAGCTTGATAAGGCTATTACTGAATCAGCCGGTATCACTCCTATTAAAGATACTTTTCCAACCAATATCTCTAACGAAGAAAGATATTATGGAATCCGTTATGAAATCGCTATGTATTATACAGATAATGGCTACAGTATATTATCCGGCGATGATCGTTTCGCCAATATACCGCCTGAAATTCAGGCATTCTTTCAAAAATTTTTAAATACAAGGATTCCAATTGGAAACATAACTGAAAATGATGTTAAAACAATCACTTCACTTGAATCAGAAGGTCGACTTTTGTTCAAGCGATTGGCAGCAAGCAAATAATCACGGAGGTATTCATATGGCAAAAACTCGCATTTCTATGGATGAAACTAAGGCTATTTGTCGTTACTTTAATTATTTAAAACGCAAGTATAAGATCAATAACTCGCAATTGTACAATCATTGCCCAGATGGTCCAAATCAGGGAGGGTTGACTTACAAGACTATTCAGGCATATCTTCCCGAAGATTCAACAGGATCCTGCAATCCTAAACATGCATTCAGCAGTAATACCCTTAATTGCCTAATTGAAAGTTTTTCGAATATCTTAGCGGTTCAAGGCATAGCGATTCCGCCTGAGTTATCAACTAACTTTCTCTTATCATCAAGGCTTCGTTCATTTATTGAAACACTTGAAAATGATCCTGAGGTACCTATTATTGATGCTCCATGCAATGCGGCTGAGTTACAACAGGCGACCACTATTGATACAAAGACTGCCGAAAAAAAACTTGAGCCAGAACATCACCTTATCACTTGTGATCCTGCTCAGAATAACCGTTTTACCACTTTGCTATTTTCCGTCGGTGGTTTAATAGTTTTTGGTATTTTTATTTTCAATTTATTTGTTCCTCAGATCCAGTTGAAAAAAATGTTGTTTTTTGGCTTAATATGTCTTTCGGCATCCATCATTTTGGTACTGCCAAAACTCAAACAACCCATTGATGTAGATCCTCAAGCCAAACTATTCTATTTACATTACCGGATCTGGTCAGTCATTTTGCAGTTTCTTGTGCTTCTCTTAATGCTTATGGCCAAGCCATTACTGTGTATTTCCATATTCGGTCTGTTCGTTTGTTTTATAATATGATTTTCCAATATTTAAAGCCCCATGTTTTGGGGCTTTTTTGTTTTCCTTTTGTTTCCTCTATATTTCTCTTTTGTTTCCCTTTTGTTTCCTTGTGAAATTTGCCATATATGGTAGGATTGTGCCATCACAAAGAAAGGAGATACCATATATGGCAAAAAAATATCTTACGAACGGCCAAGTACGAACAATCATTATACGGAACAATATCTGCAGTAATAACATAATGGAGGATTAAAAAATGGCTGGATACAATGGTTGGTCAATGAGCAATAATGCCGTAGAAGCCTACGAAAATGGTGAGATGCCTTTAAGCAAATGGAATAAAGAAGCGATTCTTGATGCAATTGAGTATGAAGATCTCGAACTCAAGTGTTCGCTTGATAAGATGCGTACATTACCTTTGAAAATACTCAAGGAATACTTTTTAAAATACACATCTTGGCATCACACAAGTAAATTTTACAATTGTACTGATTTTTATTCGTTGGATATTGACTATATTGAGAAGCTGACTAATGATGATCTTGATGAATTACTTGCTAATCACAAGGAATCTTTGGCTCGTAAACGCGCAAAAAAGAAACAAGAGATTGAGAATAAAAAAGCCGATGCTGATGCCGAAAATGTTGCAGAAAAAAGTGACAGCAACGTTTCAAATGAAGAGAATACACCTCACTTGAAATATTATAAGGAGTTTCCAAAAGAATATATTGGAGACAGTGATATTGCCAATCTGCTCTTTGCCGGACCAAGCGAAGATGGATTGATTTCGCAATGGGTTCATTTTGGTGGTGATAGCAGCTATGATGCATACATTGTCAAGGGGGAAGCCGAAATCGGGGCGCATTACTCATTTATTGTTGAATTTAAAAAATGGCTAATTATATACGATGATCTTTCACTTTCGCGTACGTTTTATGCGGAAAAAATCAAAGTATATCGTGCCGGTAATTATGGGTGCATAATCCAACTAATTAATCCACGCAATGATTTGTAAAGGAGGTAGCTTATGGCACAGTTTAAAAAATTAACGCAATCTGAAGTGTATAATGAGCTTCAACATAATGCTCAATATGCTAATAATAACACTAGTCGAAACGTTGATGCCTCACATACACTTCTAAATTACAATCTTACTCCTCATCGAAGTGTATCAGATTACGAGTACTTTGAGCAGCGCAAGTCGGAGCTGTACTGCATGAACCGTGCGGATATCAAAGTACTTGTTGTATGGATTATAAATGCCCCTAAAGATCTCAGTCCTTCTGATGAAGAAAAGTTCTTTCAACTCACTTATCAATTTTTGGAAGATAGATACGGAGTAGAGAATGTGATTCAGGCATATGTCCATTATAAGGATCAAGCGAAGAATCTTGAGGAAATCACTATCGAACGACCTCACCTACATTTTTGCTTCATTCCGGTAATTGCAGATGTTAATCCTAATCATCCTCAATCGGAAAAAATCTGTGCTAACGATGTGCTTGGACCCGATCTGTACCACTTTCATCCTGACCTGCAGCAGTATCTTAAAGGGCATGGAATATCTGCTGGAATTGCTCAAAGAGCTAGCAATAATCCTTCAAGAGGTAAAACTTTTTGTTCATTTTTTGAATTTTTCAAGTTTCAAAAAGACAAAAAAATTACCGATACACCATCAGATACTTTAAATACTTTTAGCAATGAGGATTCATTGTTGCATTTGGCAAAGTCTGTTTCCAAAATTCTGAAAATTGACTGCCCCAAAATAGAGTATGTAGACTGTCTGTATGATACCCCAGATGGTATATGTAGCGTAAATGCCCCATACTTGGATACAGTGCCTCAAACCAATACATATATAGGAGCTTTTTTTGATACACATAATACAATATATATTACTCGCAAATTTCCTATTTTTACAAACAAAAATCAAGTACAATTTGATGATTTACAATTTAATGATCAAGCTTATCTTTTAATCCACGAACTGCGACATATCTGGCAGCACAAATATTATTTTGATCTGTATTATGCCTACAATGCACGCGGATTTGAAGTACTTGATGATATTTCAGAAATTGATGCCGATGCATTTGCCCTGCTGTTTCTTTTTTCAGGCTTAGTAACTGGATTTGACTTGCAACCAAAAAATCTTTCCGCTACCTTTTGTAGCGTTTTTGCACAAGCCAAACTCGATAAAAATGCCAGGATAAATCAAGCAAAAAAGTTATCCAAAGAGTATACTTGGGGAGATTGGAACAAGTTATCCGATTTTAATGCACAAGTCTGCATAAAAAATTTTGATCTTTACAAAAAAATCTTACGAAAGAGGTGAACAAAATGAACCAGAAAAAATCAATTGCAAATTTGGTAACTGACTTACAAAATGAAAATGAAAAGCTCCAATATCTTGGCAAGCTTTTTAATAATGCCTGCAAGCATGAATTTGGCTATGACGTGAAAGAACTACATCAGCTTATTGAGAAGCAAAACAGTCGTAGCAGTGTATCAAGTTAAGCTTTTTGTACGATGTATTTCCGGTAGCAAAAAAGGGGGAAAAAGCAAGCAAAAGCATTCAAAGCGTTGCTTGCTTTTGGCTGGGGGATATTCCCCCAGTTGCTTCTCGAATTTACGAGAGAAGCAATTAGGATAGGCAGCAAAGCTGCCGTAAGGGACAACGTCCCTTGTTGCAAGGGGATGAGCCTCGCAAGGGGAAGCGCAGCTGCCCCTTTAGAGCAAGATAAGTCCCCACGGGTGGGGACGGTGTAAGATAGCTCACTGAGCATCTTACGTATCTTGTATGGAAGATGCCGAGTATGAAGCAATTTTGACAAAGCAAATAACAAAAAATTTGCTTGCAATTTTTGCTATTTGCGCCGGCTAAAACTGCGCAATACGAGGCCTTCTTCCATCAAAATTAGTATGGAAATTTAACTGAAAAAGCTAACTTCTACGCAATTCTAAAACAATTATTATCGGAGGGATTCTATGGCAAGTGTTCAGAAATTTACACACGATGCAATGTGTAGCCAAAAATGTCATGTCAATCGCGAATACAAGAACCCCAGTAATCAAGATATCGCCCCAGATCGAACACCATTAAATTATTCATTTCCAATGAAGCATAATGGCATGGATGCCTTCTCATACTACAAACAACTAATTGGCGAGAAGTACCTTTACGGGCGCGGTACTCAACGAGAAAAAGATGCAATCACTGGATGCGGTTGGGTAGTTACGTTGCCTCAAGAAATCTATGGAGATGCCGACAAAGAAAAGGAGTTTTTCGCTGCTGTGTATGATTTTATTTCAAACCGATATGGAGAGGAAAATATTATCACAAACGCGATTCACTATGATGAGGCTGGCTTGCCTCATATTCATGTTGTATTCTGCCCAGTGACAGATCTTGATCATGATGTTGTTCAAAATAAAACAGTAAAAACAAGTAATGCCATTCAACTTGAATCTGGTCGATACGAGTATACTTATCGTTTCAAACTTGATGAAAATGGCGACAGGATTCCGCTAAAAAACTATGCTCATATGTCGGATTATTTTGACGAAAAAATTGACTCAAATACTGTAATTAATAAGGCAGAACTTCAGCATTTTCACACTGATCTTCAGCAATATCTTTCCGATAATGGGATTGATGGCGCAGTCGTAAATGGCAAAACTGGAACAAACTTTTCCGTAAAGGAACTTAAAGATTTCACACAAAGAACTGGATTGCATTTGCAAGATGTGCAAGCACTTCAAGGCGATAGGACATTGCTTGAAAGTTTAACGCAGTACGAAAAACAAAATGTAGAGTTGAAGCAGACATTCACGTCAACGCTTGAGCAACTCTCTGCAGCTCAAGCAGCACTCTTGGCAAAAGATAATGAATTACAAATAGCTTTAGAGCGAATTAAAGCTTTAGAAACAGAGCTTTCACAGACACGATCACAAACTATTGAACTGAAATCGGCTCAAAAAGAATATATCTGGGGGAACGATAACTCATGGGGAAGCATTCAAAAGAATCACGAACACGAGGAGGAAAAACTATGGTAAAAAAATACGGAATATGGCATACAATCAAATACTATCATCTATTATCTTTAATAGTATCTGGAATCATCATTCTTCTTACAAACCGCTGGATTTCACAACAAATATGTACAGCATTTGGACTATCCAGCGGTTATTTTTCAACCCCTGTTCAAATTGCCTTTTCAGCTCTGATTTGGACGATTTGGGGCATTACCGTGCTTATAGTAATTCGTTCTAAAAGCTATGCATACCTTACTGGTCGAAGCTATCATTATGATAATCAACATTTTCATAGAAATTATCATGAACTTGTTAACTACTTCCAAAACGCAGAACCTCATAAGCTTGATACATCATATTTCCCAAAGTTAACATGGAAACAGGCTAAAGGACTTGTATTTGGTATGGATATAAATGAAGAACGTTTAATCATGATTCCTTCAAATTCAGAATGTAATATTGCTGTTTTTGGGCCACCAGGTTCTGGAAAGACCAGTGGCATCGCTATTACAAATGCGATTACATTTCAGGGATCGGTTCTTGCCATTGATATTAAAGGGGATTTATATAACTATGTTTATAAGAATAGTAACCGGAAAATCATTCGATTTGCTCCTGATGCAGAAGATGCTCTAGCAATTAGTTGCCACTTCGATCCACTTGCATCTTTGAACACTATGACATTAACTGAGCAAAAACTTTTTTTAGAAAATATGGCGACTATTTTAATTCCAGATGAAGGTGGCAGCGAAGGTGCTTACTTTACTTCAAGAGCGCGAAAGCTCTTTCAAGGAATTACGCATCTTATCATTTTTGAAAACCCTAATACATCATTCCCCGATATTGTTCATGCAATCTTACAAGGAAATGTATTCGACTGGGTTAAGAAGTCACTTGAAAGTGACTGCGTTGCTTCAAAAGAACTGCTTGCAAGTTTTTACGGAAACAATGAGAAAAACGTATCAGGCGCATACGATGCTTTAACAACAGCACTAATTCATTTTAGCAATCCAATCCTTGACTGTTTACTCAAAAATGATAAGAATTGCATTAGCATAGCGACTTTAGAAAAAGGATATGATGTTTACCTGCAGATTTCGCAAGAACACCTAGATGCGTATGCTCCACTTTTCACCCTTATCATCCAAAGCTTCTCAACGGCCTTCACAAAACGACCTGACAGCTCCACTGGCATTAAGCAGCGCCCCATTCTTATGCTTATGGATGAGTTTCCGCAGCTGACTTTTTCCTATAAAATGATTAACATGAACCTTAGCACGTTGCGCTCAAAATCTGTAATTTGTATGATTATTCAGCAGAACTTATCACAGCTTGAATACAGATATCAACCTGCCGGTGCTCGATCCATCATAGGTAAATGTGGATTCCAAATTATACTTGGTTCAAACGATATTGAAAGTTCCGAAATTTATTCAAAAACTTTTGGAATGAAAAAGATCCTTAAAGTTGGCAACTCCATAACACAATCTTCACAAGGCTATTCAGTTCAAGAAACCGAGATACGCGTATTCCCGCCAGAGTACTTTGGCGATCTAACAAGTAATCAAAATTTGATTCTTTATGCCAATGGAAAATACAGCGAATTAACACGTTTAAACTGCTATCGTTAGTTTCTTACTGTTAATTTACTATTTAAAATTATACAGATGACTAACAAGGGACACCCACCGGGTGGGTTTTCCCTCTCGTCAAACAAGTTGACGATTCACCCTTCCTCCCCTACCGCGGTGACGGGAGAGCCACTTCGCTACGCTTGTGGAACTCCCTTTCACCTTTGGTCAATGAGCAGTTTTGCTTGCACTCGTTTAGCCATTCGCTACATCTATATCTATCAGAAAAGACTTGACAAACACCTGCTAACTGTGATACAAGCCGGTTGAGCTGATTAGGAAACGGCTTCAGGGCGTACTCTCCCTATCGAATGTCGATAGAGAGCCAACGTTTAACCGATACAAACAAGCCGTATATCGCCTCATGAGGTATCCGTCCTGATCATCTGACTTGGTTAGCATATCCATTTTGCATCCTGCTACTTTGGATAGGTTCCCACACACTTTCTACTAGCTCCACCGTCTAACGTCCACTAGCGTAACCTTTCGGCCTATCTGTGCGCTCCCTTGAGTGTAATACCATAAACTCAAACGGATTTCCGTGCGGTTTACACATCGTATTCTCCACGATCTGCTCCGCGTGCTCCCATGGGATAGTTTTAACCAATGTGCCGATATAATCGTATTATATATCGATATATCGGGTTAGGCATGACAAGGTCTTTCTTCCACATTTAACCTCTTTCGTCTCAGAACTGTGATGATCTGTCCAGTTCTGCCCGAGCACATTCTCTGATTGGGCTGTGCCAGACCACCATTTATTATACTGGTATCGTCATTCCAGATAACGCACCCTATCGAGTAGTATGCCCCACAGAGCCGTCCTCCCCACTTGACCATGAGGCAGGTGCGTTTCTATCTAATATTGTGCAAACGCTC
>ENA-OURS01001648-OURS01001648.1-human-gut-metagenome-genome-assembly--contig:-NODE-1648-length-18231-cov-19.533231_pt1 | contig 18231 bp, 16 predicted proteins | sample MGYA00242109_ERZ509010 | MGnify/ENA primary metagenome ERZ509010 (study PRJEB26280, sample SAMEA2338774) | human gut metagenome | biome: human gut; feature: human-associated habitat; material: faeces... | reverse complement strand
GCACTGTGCCCCCTTTTTACTAACGATGCAGATTATTTTCGCTTCTGTATCATATAGGCGCGTAGTTGCGGATTTGAGGTAAATGAAAAATAAAAAAAATTAATTTGGGATGGATAAGGTGTTTTGTACTGGAAATCAGTGGTTTATAGGAGTGTGGAAAGACAGTAAAAAAACGCAAGTGCGTTTGAACTAAAACGTCGAAGCGTTTTACACAAAACGTCCTTGCGTTTAAGGTAAAACGTAAAGGTGTTTTCCTCCAAACGCAAGGACGTTTTTTCAGCAATGATTTTATGTGTATAAACTGTATATTTATCCGAAACAGATACCCATCCGTCGGCCTTGAACCACCAGGTCGTGGTCTTCCGTAACCAGTTTCAACTTGCCGGCCACTTCACTCAGTGGAACAGACTCGATGGTATTGCCTTTCAGTGCTACCATCCGGCCAAACATACCTTGGGCTATCAGTTCGGTAGCATGTCCTCCCATGCGGGTGGCCAGGTTGCGGTCGTAGGCTGTAGGACTTCCTCCACGCTGAATGTATCCCAATACAGTTTCACGGGTCTCAAATCCTGTTTCGTATTCTATTTCCTCGGCAATGTATTGCGCAGCTTTTTTACCTCCGATTGTAGGAATTCCTTCTGCTACTACTACAATAGAGTAGGGCTTTCCTTTCTTCAGTCGGTTGATGATGGCGTCACCGATACGATGAATGTCGAAAGGAATTTCAGGAAGCAGAATAATATCGCCTCCTCCCGCCATACCGGAGTGAAGGGCAATCCATCCAGCCTTGTGGCCCATGACTTCAATGACCATGACACGCTGGTGGGCACTGGCAGTGGAATGCAGGCGGTCAATAGCGTCGGTGGCTATTGTTACGGCCGAATCGAAACCAAAAGAAACATCGGTTCCCCACACGTCATTGTCGATGGTTTTGGGAATGCTTACCACATTTACTCCCGCTTCGGCCAGTTTCGCAGCTGTTTTCTGCGTACCGTTTCCTCCGATGCACACGATGCAGTCCAGGCCGCGTTCGCGGATGGTCTGAAGCATGATGGCAGGTTTGTTTTCCGATACGGCACCCGCTTTTCTTTTGAACGGTTTTTCGCGTGAAGTACCAAGGATGGTTCCTCCCAAGTTGAGAAGTCCTGTCAGTGAGCTTTCGTCCAGCGGAACAATGTCATTGTCCAGCAGTCCCCGAAACCCACTATGGATTCCATAAACCTCCATCCCGTAATGGTTGATGGCTGTCTTGCATACCCCTCGAATGGTGGCATTGATTCCCGGACAGTCGCCTCCTGAAGTCAAGATTCCTATCTTCATGTTTTGCTGTATTAATAGATTGTGTGGTAAAGGTAAGAAAAAACTGTATATTTGTCATGATAGAGGAAAAAATAATGTTCCTCTCTGCTGATTTAGTCAGAAAAAATCTACCTTTGCAAGCATCACATATAAGGATTTGAAATTTAAGAAGGAATGAATTCAACAAAGTTAATAGGAAAGATATTTGCTCCCAGACAGAGAGAAATTGACCTATATGGGACAAAGGCCGAAGAAATTCAGGCCCGTGTATTCCGAAAACTGATACAGAGCGCTTCTGCTACGGAGTGGGGAAAGAAATATGATTTCAGCCAAATCCGGAACTATACAGATTTTCAGCGTGTTCCGATACAGACGTATGAAGATGTAAAAGGTTATGTTGACCGTATGCGCCATGGCGAAAAGGATGTGTTGTGGCCGGGAAAGGTCATCTGGTACGCCAAGTCATCGGGGACAACTAATGATAAAAGTAAGTTTATTCCTGTCAGCCCGGAAGGATTGAAAGGAATCCATTATCGGGGAGGAACAGACGCAGTGGCATTGTACCTCCGTGAGAATCCTGAAAGCCGTTTCTTTTCGGGGAAGGGATTGATATTGGGAGGCAGTCATAGCCCGAACTATAACGTGAAGGACAGTCTGGTGGGTGACCTGTCGGCCATTCTGATTCAGAATATCAGTCCGCTGGTGAACCTGATTCGGGTGCCGAAGAAAGAGATTGCTTTGTTGAGTGAGTTTGAAGAGAAGGTAGAACGCATTGCCAGTACCACGATTCATCAGAATGTGACCAACATTTCGGGAGTTCCTTCCTGGATGCTGGCCGTACTGAACCGTGTGCTGGAGAAAACGGGTGCCAAACATTTGAATGAGGTATGGCCTAATCTGGAGGTCTTCTTCCATGGAGGAGTATGCTTCACACCTTATCGTGAACAGTACAAGCAGCTTATTCCGACAGCCAAGATGCATTACATGGAAACGTATAATGCCAGTGAAGGCTTCTTTGGCCTGCAAAGCGATTTGCACGATCCGGCCATGTTGCTGATGATTGACTATGACGTGTTCTATGAGTTTATTCCTTTGGAGGAAATCGATAAGCCGAATCCTACGATTGTACCTTTGTGGGGTGTGGAAGTAGGACGTAACTATGCGGTAGTAATCAGTACCTCCTGCGGTTTGTGGAGATATATCATTGGGGATACGGTGAAATTCACACAGAAAGCCCCATACAAGTTTATTATCTCCGGTCGTACCAAGCACTTTATCAATGCCTTCGGTGAGGAACTGATGGTAGATAATGCAGAAAAAGGGCTGGAAAGAGCCTGCAAGGAAACCGGTGCACAGGTACTGGAATATACGGCAGCTCCTGTCTTTATGGATGCCAATGCCAAGTGTCGTCACCAGTGGCTGATAGAATTCAGTGTGATGCCGGATTCGCTGGAGAAGTTTGCCCAGGTGCTGGATACCGCGTTGCAGGAAATAAATTCAGATTATGAGGCCAAACGGCATAAAGATATTACCTTGCAGCGTCTGGAAGTAATCAAGGCTCGTGAAGGCCTGTTCCACGACTGGTTGAAACAGAAAGGAAAGCTGGGTGGCCAGCACAAAGTGCCTCGCCTGAGCAACAGCCGTGACTATATTGAAGAAATGTTGAAACTGAATAACTAAACTATATAGATGAAACCTATACCTAAATATATTGCTTTGTTGCTGGTCATTATCGGGTTTTATGCATGCGCGAGCACGGGTATGCCCGACGGGGGACCGTATGATGAAACGCCACCCAAGTTTGTGCGTGCTACGCCGGAACCCAATGCCACGAACAACAAGCGCAAGAAAATCTCCATTGAATTCGATGAATACATCAAGCTGGACAAGGCATCGGAGAAGGTGATTATTTCGCCTCCTCAGAATGAGGCGCCCGAAGTGAAGGTGAGCGGTCATCGGGTCCTGGTGGAATTTTTCGATACCCTTCGTGAAAATACCACTTATACGATAGATTTTGGTGATGCCATTGTGGACAACAACGAAGATAACCCGTTGGGAAACTTTGCATACGCTTTCTCTACGGGCGAGCATATTGATACGATGGAGGTATCGGGGACGGTGCTGTCGGCTGACAACCTGGAACCGGTAAAGGGTATTCAGGTAGGGCTTCATAAGAATTTGGAAGACAGTGCATTCGTGAAGCTTCCGTTCGACCGTATTTCACGTACTGACAGCCGCGGGCATTTTACCATTCGCGGGGTTGCCCCGGGGAAATATCGTATTTATGCCTTGATGGACGGTAATCAGAACTATTTGTTTGATTCGAAGACAGAGGCCGTTGCTTTCTTGGATTCGTTGGTGGTGCCCGACATGCGTCCGGATGTACGTCAGGATACCGTATGGAATGAGTTGGATACACTGGCTTATGATACGATTTACGAGGTGCATTATACACGTTTCTTGCCTGATAACCTGATTCTGCGTTCGTTCAAGGAAGAGAATCCGATGCAGTATCTGGTGAAGAGCGAGCGTGAACAGTTGAACCGTTTTTCTTTGTATTTCAGTGCCAAAGCGGATACGCTTCCTACCATCAAGGGATTGGATTTTGATGAGAAGGATGCATTTATCATCGAAAGTAATCCGCGTAACGATACCATTCGTTACTGGATTAAGGATACCGTGATGTGCGAACGTGATACGCTGACCTTCCAGATGGACTATCTGGCTACGGACACGTTGGGACAGCTTGTGCCGAAGACCGATACCTTGCGTATGGTGAACAAGATTGACAAGAAACGACGTATGGCCTTGGCCGAAGAAGCCATGAAGAAGGAAGAGAAAGAGCGGAAAAAACGTGCAAAGAAAGGTGATACACTGAAGGTGGAACCGAAATTCTTTGCGATGTCGGTGGATGCACCTTCCAGTCTGGATTTGAACCGGAACATCGTGCTGAAATTTGAGGAGCCGGTGGAACATATTGACACGGCGGCCATTCACATGGCTGTCAAGGTAGACTCGCTGTGGGAGGATATACCGTTTATTCTGATGGCAGACTCCGTGGTTCCCCGTCAGTATCAGATTCTGGCCGACTGGCAACCCGGACAGGAGTATCAGCTCAAAATAGACTCGTTGGGTATCAAGGGTATTTACGGACTCTATACCAACAAGGTGGAAAACCAGTTGAAAGTGAAGACTTTGGAAGATTACGGTACGCTGTATCTGAATATCGTAGGGGCAGGACCTCATGCCGTGGTGCAATTGCTGAACAGCAGTGATGGAGTGGTGCGGCAGCAACCGGTGACGGACAAGAATACGTGTGATTTCTATTTCTTGCAGCCCAGCACAAAATATTATATCCGTCTGTTCAATGATGACAATAACAACGGGGTGTGGGATACCGGTAACTACGAAGAGAAACGCCAGCCGGAAGAAGTGTACTACTTCCCGAAAGTATGGGAAATGAAAGCCAACTTTGAGTTTGAAGAAACGTGGGACATACACGCTGTGCCGCTTGACAAGCAGAAGTTGGACGAGATAAAGAAACAAAAGCCTGATGAGGCCAAGAAAATCAAAGACCGCAACAAGGAGCGGGCTCGTAAACTAGGAAGAACATGATAAGGAAACTGATTCTTTGCCTTTTCCTTCTGGTAGGAGGGATGGCAGCCAGCGCACAATGTGGTGCAGTGAATGATGCAATCAAGCCAGGAGAAACACTCTCTTATGAGCTGAAGTTTAACTGGAAATTCGTCTGGATTAATGCCGGATGGGCAAAGATGACGGTAAACGAGACGACTTATAACGGTCGTCCATGTTTGAAAACGGACTTGCAGTCGTACACCAACAAGAAGATTGACTTCTTCTTCAAGATGCGTGACACGCTGACCTGTATCACTTCGCAGGATTTGGTTCCTTTGTATTTCCGAAAGGGAGCGGAGGAAGGAAAACGCTACACGGTAGATGAGGTGAAATTCAGTTACCAGAACGGAAAGTGCATCGTCGATCAGCAACGCACCTTACGCGGTAATACGGACAAACATCATGACGAGATGCCGGTATGTGTGTACGATATGCTGAGTATCCTCTTGCAGGCCCGTTCGTATGACCCTACAGAGTACAAGCCCGGGCAGAAGATTCTTTTCTCTATGGCTACCGGAAGGGCAGTGGAAAAACAGACTTTGATTTATCGCCGTAAGGAGAATTATAAGGCTGAAAATGGGGTGACGTATCGTTGTCTGGTATTCTCGCTCGTAGAATATGTGGGTGAAGAAAAGAAGGAAAAAGAAGTCATTACCTTCTATATTACGGACGACCGTAATCACTTGCCGGTGCGCTTGGATATGTATTTGAACTTTGGTTCGGCAAAAGCCTTCCTGACCGATATTAAAGGCAATCGCCACCCGCTGACTTCCATTGTAAAGGAACGGTAAATGTAGAGCTTTCTTCCTTGAAGAGTTTTTGGGAAGGAGCAAGCAAAGGCATACAAAAAATCCTCAACTATTACTACGGGGTAGTTGAGGATTTGCTATAAGGTAATTTAGCAGTTACTACGGGGTAATCAAGCGATTACTACGTAGTAATTTTTGTTTCTTCATTGTCTGTTTCTGTCTCTTCTGTAAGCTGGAATGCCGCTTCTTCTGCTTCGGCAATAATCCGTTCCACGTCATCGTATTTCTCAGTAACAGTAGTTTCTTCTTTCACTTCTGTATCGAAAGATTCCGGGTTCTGCTCGTCTGCTTGTACGGGAAGAGTATCTGCTTCCGCAGTCAATGCATCGGTTGCGTCGGTTGAAGTCGGATTCTCCTCTGCAGCAGCTTGTTCTCGTGCGGCTTTTTCTGCAAAAATCGTGTCAATGAACTGCGGGTCATTTTTGATTTTGTTCAAGGTTTCATGAGCAGCTTCCTGCTGTGATTCTTTCTTGGAATATCCTTTACCTTGCCCAGCGGGAACCTGTTCTACCACGACCTGTGTTTCAAAGACCGGATTCTGTTGCTCGTCGACCGTCTGCTCCAGCAGGTTGAATTCAATGAGGAACTTGTTTTTCTGTCCCCATTCAATCAGTTTCGACTTGAAGTTGACTTCCTTCCGCGACAGCTTCTCCAGATTCAGGTAGGGCTTGATAATACGTTCTTCCATGAAGAACTTGCAGGTGGCGTACCCACGGTCCAGATAAATGGCTCCCACAAGCGCTTCAAAGGCATTACCACACATGTAGCTATTGTGTGACGACTGCCGTGTGGTGTATTTTATCAGCTTGTCCAGACCGATTTTTACGGCAATCTGGTTCAATGTTTCTCGTTGTACGATTTTAGAGCGTGTATTGGTCAGAAATCCCTCTCTTTTCCCCTCAAACCGTTTGTACACAATGTCGGCCACTACTGCATCCAGTATGGCATCTCCTAAGAACTCCAGGCGTTCATTGTTCAACAGTCTGCCTTTAGCTTTTACCGAAGACGATTTGTGCAGGAGGGCCTGCTGGTAGATTTCGATGTTTCGCGGATAAAATCCCAGTATCTTATAAAAACAAAGATAAGACTCCTTATCCTTTCGAAAAAGAAGTCTTATCTCATCTAGTATATTGCTAAACACAGTTTATTCAGTGTATTTTTTAATGATTACACATGCATTGTGACCACCAAATCCGAATGTGTTGCTCAATGCAGCACGTACAGTACGCTGCTGTGCCTTATTGAAAGTGAAGTTCAGGTTATAGTCGATGTTCTCATCGTTGTCACCTTCTTCGTGGTTGATTGTCGGAGGTACAATATCATTTTTTACAGACAGTACGCAAGCAATGGCTTCTACACCTCCGGTTGCACCCAACAGGTGTCCAGTCATAGACTTGGTAGAACTGATGTTCAGTTTGTAAGCATGTTCGCCAAACAAATCCTTGATGGCTTTTACTTCAGAAACGTCGCCTACCGGAGTAGAAGTTCCGTGTACGTTGATATAGTCGATATCTTCCGGTTTCATTCCGGCATCTTCCAGAGCGCTCTGCATAACCAGTTTCGCACCCAGGCCTTCAGGATGAGAGGCTGTTAAATGGTAAGCGTCGCCAGATGCACCTGTACCGGCCAATTCTGCATATATCTTCGCACCACGTGCTTTAGCGTGTTCCAGTTCTTCAAGAATCAAACATCCGGCACCTTCGCCCATTACGAAACCATCGCGGCTGGCGCTGAACGGACGTGAAGCACGTGCAGGGTCGTCATTGCGTGTAGACAGTGCATGCATGGCATTGAAGCCGCCTACTCCTGCAGGGAAGATAGCTGCTTCGGCTCCACCTGTTACAATGATGTTGGCTTTCCCCAAACGGATATAGTTGAATGCATCAGCTATAGCGTTAGAAGAAGACGCACATGCAGAAGTAGTGGTGAAGTTAGGTCCGTGGAAGCCGTACATGATAGAAATCTGTCCGGATGCAATATCTGCAATCATCTTCGGAATAAAGAACGGATTGAATTTCGGTCCGAGGTCGTCTTTTGTTTTCTCGTAACCAGCGACTTCTTCTTCGAAAGTATGAATACCTCCGATTCCGACACCGAGAATCACTCCGACTTTGTTCAAATCTTCTTTTTCTACGTCGATACCGGCATCAGTTACCGCTTCTTTAGCTGCAACTACAGCATACTGAGTGTAAAGGTCCATCTTACGGGCTTCCTTACGGTCAATATGGTCAGCAGCATTGAAGTTCTTCACTTCGCAAGCGAACTGAGTCTTAAATTTTGACGCATCAAAATGAGTAATAGGTCCTGCTCCGCTGACGCCGTTCAGGAGGTTGTTCCAGAATTCCGGAACAGTGTTACCTACTGGAGTCAACGCACCAAGACCTGTTACTACTACTCTTTTTAATTCCATAAAGGTAGAATTAAATTATTTTGCGTTAGCTTCGATGTAAGAGATAGCGTCACCTACAGTCTGGATCTTTTCTGCCTGATCGTCTGGAATAGAGATTCCGAATTCTTTTTCGAATTCCATGATCAATTCTACAGTATCCAAAGAGTCAGCACCCAGGTCGTTAGTGAAGCTAGCAGTTGCAACTACTTCTGATTCTTCTACGCCCAATTTATCTACGATAATTTTCTGTACTTTTGATGCGATTTCAGACATAATTCTAAGTTTTTTTAAGTTTATAAATAATGTAATTTATTGATTTTTCGCTGCAAAGGAATAAATATTTCTGATTCTAAGCAAATATTCAGGCAAATAAATGTTTTTCCTTTGCACATTTTTATACATTCTGTGCACGTAAACTTGTTTTTTTATGCCTTATTCCCTTCGTAAATGATAGTCGCCGCGCAGTTGTTCAAACAGCTCAGGGTGTGCACGCAATTCTTCGCAGTCCTTGTGCGGGTTATATAATTGAAGTACCCTCACATTCTCGTCCTGCGACAAGGTTTGATTCGGATTGTCGGGGAGGGCAATGTGAAAGTCAGCCTGTTTATGGAAGAAACGGCAAAATGCTTCCAATGCCATGCGGGTAGCATTGGCTTTTCCGTCGGCTGAATAACCGGCAATGTGAGGTGTGCCGATAAATACCTTGTCGAGCAACTCCTGACTGATGTGTGGTTCGTTTTCCCATACGTCAATGACGGCACCCTTTACAAGACCTTTATTCATTGCTGTGAGCAGTGTCTCTGTATCTACAACTTCTCCACGTGAGGTATTGATGAGGTAAGGGGCTTGCTGTAACTTTTGAAAGAAAGTACTGTCGGCCAGATGGTAGGTCTTATATTTTCCTTCCCGGATGAGGGGGGTATGAAAGGTTAGGATGTTACATTGTTCGGCCAGCGTGTCTAATGAACAGAAACCTTCTTCTCCTTGATCTGCCCGGGGAGGGTCATTCAGTAACACCTTCAATCCGATACGTTGTGCCATCTGCCGGATACGTTCTCCCACATGTCCTACACCGATGATACCTAAACAAGATTCTTGGAGGTTGATTCCCTTTTCTTTTTGAAGGAGCAGAAGCACGGCGTGAAGATATTGTTCTACAGCCCCTGCATTGCATCCGGGGCAGTTGCTCCAGGTAATCCCGGCTTGCTGGCAATATTCCGTATCAATGTGGTCGAAGCCGATGGTGGCTGTCCCGATAAACCGTACATTGCTTCCTTCCAACAATTCCCGGTTACAGATTGTCCGTGTGCGGATAATCAGGGCATCTGCGTCTTTAACGACCTCCGGTGTGAAGGCTTTTCCAGGCAGATAGACCACTTTATCCGCCAGTTGTTCGATGGCTTCGCGGATGTAAGGTATTTTGTTGTCTACGATTACTTTCATCTTTACTATATACTGTTCTAAAGTCTTTTTTAGGGTCTGCAAATGTATATACTTTTGATGAAATGCGATACTAAAACAGAAACAATGCATCGTAAATCTTATTTTATTCCTATCTTTGCCAAATAGGATTAATAGACTATGTGATATGGTAAAGCAGTATGATTATCTGATTGTTGGCGCAGGATTATTTGGTGCCATTTTTGCTTGTGAAGCAAAGAAAAGAGGAAAACGTTGTCTGGTGCTTGATAAGCGAAAACATTGTGGCGGAAATATTTATTGCGAAGACATTGAAGGTATTCATGTGCATAAATATGGAGCACATATATTTCATACAGACAATAAGGAAGTGTGGGATTATGTAAACCGCTTAGTTGAATTTAATCGATTTACTAATTCTCCATTGGCTTGTTTTAAAGGAGAATTATATAATCTTCCGTTTAACATGAATACTTTCTATCAATTGTGGAAAGTAAAAACTCCGGTAGAGGCGAAAGCAAAAATAGAAACACAGCGTAAGGCTTATAATCATATTTCTGATCCTGTTAATTTGGAGGAACAGGCGTTGAAATTGTGTGGTGAAGATATTTATAATGTCTTGATTAAGGGCTATACAGAAAAACAGTGGGGGCGCGCTGCCACAGAATTACCGCCTTTTATTATAAAGCGCATTCCTTTCCGCTTTGTTTTTGATAATAACTATTTTAATGATGCGTATCAAGGAATTCCCAAAGGGGGATATAATGTGTTGATTGAAAAACTTCTGGAGGGAATTGAAGTACGTTTAGGAGTCGATTATTTTAAAGAACGTTCTTTTTGGGATGGCATTGCCAATAAGATTTTATTCACAGGCTGTATTGATGAATTTTTTGATTACCAATGTGGACAACTGGAGTATAGGAGCTTGCGGTTCGAACAGAAAATGTTGGAAATGGATGATTTTCAAGGAAATGCGGTGGTGAATTACACAGAGCGTGAAATACCTTATACCCGAATTGTTGAGCATAAACATTTTGAGTTTGGGAAACAACCTGTGACAGTTATTACTTATGAATATCCTGATAATTTTGAATTAGGGAAGGAGCCTTATTATCCAATTAATGATAAGCGTAATATGGACATGTTCAAACGTTATCAGGATTTAGCTCAGCAAAAGAAGAATGTATTATTTGGTGGTAGATTGGCACAATATACATATGCTGATATGGATGATACCGTAGAAGCTGCACTGAATCTAGTTAAAAAAGAATTTGTAAATGAATAAATAACATGAAAAGTCTGCATATCATTACTCCAGTCAAAGATTCTATAGAGTTTACTTTGGAAACAATAAAAGCTATTTTGAATTCCGAGATAAAAGTTCCTTATACTTATACGGTATATAATGATTTTAGCACGGAGGAGAATACAAAAATTTTGGAGGAAAGTTCAAAGCAATTGGGCTTTCGATTAGTTAATCTGTCTGATTTGACAGATCATCCTTCACCTAATTATTTATTGGTGTTGCAGATGGCTCAGAAGGAAGCGATTGAGGCAGAAGCTGGTTTGTTGATTGTAGAATCGGATGTGGTGGTGAAAAAGAATACTTTGCAAGATTTGTTTGATGGAGCTTTGGCGCGTCCTGATTGTGCTATTGCAGCAGCTGTGACTACGGATGAATCTGGAGAAATAAATTACCCTTATCTGCATGCCAAGGGAAATGAGAATAAAACCTATGCGGAAAAGAAGCATTGTAGTTTTTGTTGCTCTTTGTTGACATTGAGCTTCTTGAAAGAGTTTGATTTTCATCAGCTGGATGCTACGAAGAACTGGTATGATGTAACGATTTCTCATGAGGCTTTAAAGAAGGGCTTCCAAAATTATTTGTTTACAGTCTTGCCTGTCTGGCATCGTCCTCATGGAAGTCGTCCATGGAAACAGTTGAAATACAAGAACCCGTTGAAATATTATTGGTTGAAGTTTACAAAGGGATTGGATAAGATTTAGTTAATACGTATTTATGAGTTTCTTTAATCATCAGACTCTGGTATTAAGTCCCGAATGTGAGTCTTTTCGGGATTTCGTGCTTTCTATTCCGGATCGTTTTGAGAAGGGAGAGGGTACCATCATACATAAAGGTAGAAATGAATTGAGAAAAATTACCTATAATGGAAACGTACTTGTAGTAAAATCTTTTCGTACTCCGAATATAATCAATCGTTGGGTGTATGGAGTCTTTCGTCCTTCAAAAGCCAAACGTTCTTTTGAACATGCCCAGATGTTATTGGATATAGGTGTAGGTACTCCTCGTCCCGTTGGATATTTGAATATCCGTAAAGGATTGATGTTTGACCGAAGTTATTATGTAACGTATGCATCTGAATGCCCGCATACTTATGAGGAATTGTTCAAACATAAGTTTGAGTATGAGGATGATGTGCTTCGTGCAGTAGGTCATGTGACAGCTCAGCTGCATAATCACGGCTATGCTCATAAAGACTATGGTAGAGGAAATATCTTGTTTGCTCAAACAGCAGAAGGCATAAAAATAGAAATTGTTGATTTGAACCGCATGGACATTGGCCCGTTAGATATGAAAGCGGGTTGTAAGAATCTGGAGCGCCTTCCTGCTACTCCTCACATGCATAAGGTGTTGGCCGAGGAATATGCAAAAGAACGTGGTTTTGATGCCGACGAGTGTTACAAGTTGATGGTAGCTTATCGGAGTACGCAGCCTGGAAAGATTGATGGTCTTTATTAACTAGAGGGTATGAATATAATAGCTGTAGTAGTAACCTATAACCGGAAAGAGTTGTTGAAGCGTAACATTGCTTGTTTACGCTTGAATACTCCTGTTTCTTCTATTGTGGTTGTAAATAACGGCAGTACGGATGGAACTGGAGCGTGGTTGGACGAACAGGAAGACTTGACCGTTATTCATCAGGAAAATGTCGGTGGGTCAGGAGGTTTTTATCGAGGCATTCAGTACGCTTATCAGGCAGGTGCCGACTGGATCTGGTGCATGGACGATGATGTGTTTCCTCGTCCGGATTGTATGGAGCATCTGCTGCCTTATACCCATGAACCAGGGGTAGGAATTCTGGCTCCTCGTCGTTTGATGGAAGGACAGATTTTTACCAATGACTTTCAAAAGGTGAACCTGAGCAATCCGTTTGCGTCCATGTATCAGCAAAAGCTGAAGAAGCAGGTGGTTAATGGCCCAGTGGATATTTGTGGCACGGCTTTTGAAGGACTTTGTATAAGCCGTAAGGCCGTTGCAGAAATAGGGTTGCCTAATAAAGAGTTGTTTATTTTTTGTGACGATACTGATTACTGTCTGCGTGCAGTATTGGCAGGCTTCCGGATTCTATATATTCCCTCAGCCTTGATGGATAAGGAAAAATTCTTTTCAAATGATAGCTGGGAGGAGAGAAGCCGGAAGAAAAAATGGAAACGTTTTTATCAGGTACGTAATTCCACTTATCTGAATCATCATTATGGACGTAACTGGTGGGTGAAATATCTGCGTGGTTTCAATGGAGTGCTGGGATATTTGTTGGTAGCTTTATTCACTTGCCCATTTAAGAACGTGTATACACTGAATGACGTAGCCAAATTCTGGCAAGCTTATTGTGATGGAATCCACGAGAAGTTAGGAAGATATTAGAGTATAAACATAAAAATGCAAACGGCTTTAAAGGGTATTTACAATTCCTTTAAAGCCGTTTGTTCTTATTACAGTGCCTGCATGTCGTTCAAACGTTTGTAGTATCCGTTTTGTGCAAGCAGTTCTTCATGCTTTCCGTTTTCTACAATCTTTCCTTCATACAACACATAAATCTGGTTGGCATTTTTGATGGTCGACAGGCGGTGTGCAATAGCAATAGTCGTTCTGGTTTTCATCAAGCGTTCCAAAGCTTCTTGTACCAAACGTTCACTTTCCGTATCAAGTGCTGAAGTAGCCTCGTCCAGTATTAAGATAGCCGGATTCTTTAGAATAGCCCGTGCGATGGATATACGCTGGCGTTGTCCTCCAGAAAGGCGGCACCCCCGGTCACCGATGTTGGTATCATATCCTTGTTCTGATTCCATAATAAAATCGTGTGCATTGGCAATCTTGGCAGCTTCTATCACTTGTTCTTTTGTCGCATTCTCTACACCGAACGTGATATTGTTGTAGAAACTATCATTAAATAGGATAGCTTCCTGGTTCACATATCCGATAAGTGAACGGAGGTCGCTGATAGATACATCTTTTATATTCACTCCGTCAATCAGAATTTCTCCTCCTTGTACGTCGTGGAATCGGGGCAGCAAGTCTACCAGAGTTGATTTACCGGAGCCGCTTTGTCCCACCAGCGCAATCGTTTCTCCTTTTTTGATACGGAGATTAATGTCATTCAACACCTGTGTCTGGCCGTTGTAGCTGAATGTAATATGGTTGAACTGAATGTCTTTGTTTAATGAAGAAAGATGTTGCGGTTTCTCTTTCTCTACAATGTTGTTAGGTGCTTTTAGAATCTTGTCCACACGTTCCATGGAAGCCAATCCTCTTGGAATCATATAGCTGGCCTTTGAGAAATCCTTCAGCGGATTGATGATGCTATAAAGTATCACCATGTAGTAGATAAAAGTAGAAGCATCAATGGAAGAGTTGTTTCCTAAAATCAATGAACCCCCAAACCATAGTACAAAAACGATAAGCACTGTACCCAGAAATTCGCTCATCGGGTGTGCCATAGCCTGACGGATGGATACCCGACTGGTTGCATCACGATATTCATTACTGCATTTATTGAAACGATTGATCATCTTCTCTTCAGCAGTAAAGGCTTTGATAACTCGCAGGCCACCTAGGGTCTCTTCCAGCTGCGACATGGTTTCTCCCCATTTTTCCTGTGCATCAAGCGACTGTCTTTTCAGTTTCCTGCCGATTTTTCCCATTAACCATCCCATGGTAGGCAATACGAGGATAGTAAATAAAGTCAGCTGCCAGCTGATAATCATCAGGGTTGTGAAATAAGAAATAATCAGAATCGGGTTCTTCAGCAGCATGTCCAGTGAACTGGTGATGGAGTTTTCAATTTCTGCCACATCTCCACTCATTCGGGCAATAATATCTCCTTTTCTTTCTTCTGAAAAGAAGCCTAAAGGAAGATAAGTGACTTTTGTGTACACCATTGTACGTATATCCCGCACAATGCCTGTTCGCAAAGGAACCATTACAGCCGTAGAGCCAAAGTAACAAGCTGTTTTCAGAAAGGTCATGCCTGCCAAAAACAATCCCAAAAGCAACAATGTGGTCGATGGCCCAAAACTGTCTATCAATTGATTTACATAATAGTAAAAATTATTTATAGCAGTTTCCTTCAATGAATCGACCGACCATTCCCAATCCATATATTGATACACTTTTTCCTGTGCATTCGTTTTGAAAAGAATATTCAGAATAGGAATTAAAAGAGAAAAAGAAAACACATTGAAAATAGCTGAAAGGATATTCAGAAGAACAGCCCAGCAGACATATTTTTTGTAGGGCGATACAAACCGCCGCATGAGTTGGAAGAATTCTTTCATAATAGAGAATGTAACTACTTGTATTTTGCAAAGATAGTGCAAAATACCATAGGTACGCCATCCTTTCTGTAAAATTTGAACTTTACGTACTGCGGGGATGATATATTTTTTGTAGCTTTGCCTTGAATTATAACTCCATATCCTGATGAAGCTGGTATATCGTATATTATTTTTCTTTTTATATCTGTTGTCTTTACTTCCGTTGAGGCTTCTTTACTTTTTCTCCGATTGTTTATTTTTCCCATTGTTTTATGTAGTAAAATACCGTCGGAAAGTAGTAGAAAAACAGTTGGATGAATGTTTCCCGGAGAAAAGTATGAAAGAGAAACGTGATATAGAGCGCCGGTTCTATCATTTCTTTTGTGATTATCTGATGGAGGTGATAAAATTATTTTCTATCTCAAAGAAAGGAATGATGCGGCGGATGGAGTTTGTGGGTCTGGATGAAGTTCGTGCAGATTTAGAACGTGAAAACAAGAAATTCTGCTTTCTATATCTAGGGCATTATTGTAATTGGGAATATATTGCATCTTTGGCATACTGGTTGCCCGAGATACATTGTGGGCAGATTTATCATCGGATATACAATCAGTCGTTCGATGACTTGTTTTTGAAGTTACGAGGGCAGTTTGGTGGAGAGTCTATTCTGATGAAAAATACACTTCGGCGTATTTTAACTTTGCGCGGACAGGAAAAGAAAGTGATGATTGGCTTTATTTCCGACCAGCTGCCTAAGTGGGAAAATATGAACCACTGGACTACTTTCCTAAATCATGAGACTTCTTTTTTCATCGGTGCAGAACGTATTGCCAAGCAGGTAGATGCGGCATTATATTATGTGAGAGTAGAGCGGATTCGTCGTGGCTATTATCGCGCTTCTTTTGAGTGTATGGCATTGCATCCGAAAGAATACCCGGATTATGAATTAACAGACTTGTATTCTCGCCGTTTGGAAGAGCAGATTCGTCAACAGCCAGGATATTGGCTTTGGACACATAAGCGTTGGAAACGAACGAAAGAGGATTGGTTGAAGTGGAAACAAGAAATAGGAAGATGAAGTATGAGAATATCAGTGGTTGTTCCTGTCTATAATGCAGAAAAATATTTGGAAGCATGCGTACATAGTATTTTACGCCAGACTTTTTCTGATTTTGAAGTAATATTGATAGACGATGGAAGTGTAGATGCAAGTGGTAAGCTTTGTGATAAATTATCAGGCATGGATTGTCGTATAAGGGTGGTACATCAACAGAATGCTGGAGTTACGTGTGCTAGAGCTAAAGGCGTAACATTGGCTCACGGCGAATGGATATGTTTTGTTGATTCTGATGATACTCTTCCCATAGATTCGTTGGAGCGACTGAGTCAGGGAATTTGTGATAAAACGGATATTATTGTTGGCTTTTGGGATGAACGCAAAATTTTATCTATAAGATGGTTAGAGCTTAAAAAATATCGTGAGATGTGTATAACAGGAAAAGGAATATATCCTGGGCCATGTGCAAGACTAATAAGGCGAAGACTATTTAATGAGCACACTTTTTCGATACCTCGTACTATTGTAAAAGGTGAAGATATGCTTATGAATATTCGCTTATCTTTTGCAACTCTCCAAGATGTACGTATTGTCCCTTTTAAAGTTTATAATTATTTGTCTCATCCCGAAAGTTGTGTGCATAATTTTACTCCAACTTGTGACTATGAGTCTCTTTTTTATAAGGAGAAGTTGTGTGCAATCCCTCAAAGTGAACAGATACTATATAAGAAGTATTGTATAAAAAATGGATTGAAGGCATTGCACCGAATAATCAGATATTCATCCTCTATTGAGGCATGGGATAATTCTTTATTTGTTGCTCAGTTGAAGAAAGATATTATAGATTCTCATTATCGTTTATCTTTAGGAGATTACTTTTTAATTATGTCTACAAACCGTTTCCTTAAAATAATTCTTTGGAAACTTTTTTAATATACTAAGGTTTATGTTGGATTCAATAAATCAGAATATGGAATCTCCGCTTATTTCAGTTATTGTTCCTGTTTATAATGTTCAAGACTATTTAGAGCGATGTGTGACTTCATTACTTAATCAGACATATCATAATTTAGAGATTATTTTGATAGATGATGGCTCAACAGATGATTCATTGATGCTTTGTAAGGGGTTAAGTGAGAAAGATGCTAGAATTAGAATCTTATCACAATCTAATCAGGGTGTTGGAGCTGTTCGTAATTTGGGAGTATCTATGGCTACTGGACAATATCTAGGATTTGTTGATGGTGATGACTGGGTCGATGTTGATATGTATGAATCATTGTTGAATTTGATATTGAAGCAGGGAGCCGATGTGGCATGTTGTGCACATTATAGAGAAATGGATGGTGGAGTGAAGGTTGTTGGGGGAGGTACTGGAATTCTTGAATTTTCTTGTCAAGAAGCTTTCGAGGCATTAAGGCAAGAGGGATTTATTTTGAATTTCTTATGGGATAAGCTTTTCAAACGTGAACTTTTCTCCGAGATCCTTTTTCCACAAGAACGTCGGTTTGAAGATCTTATTGTTGCTCCTCAGTGGTTATATAAAACAGATAAAGTTGTTTATTTGCCAAAACCTAAATATCATTACTTTATTCGTCCTGGAAGTTTGACTAATAAACCAAAAGAAGATGAAATACAATGGCGTTATGATATGGTGAAGGCTTTGGTAGTGCAGAGAGATTTTTGTAGAAAGTACGGTTTGTGGAAGTGTGCCTCAGGGAAATTGTTTCGTACTAGTGTTCATCTTATTAATAGGTTATTATTTTTACCTGCAACTCCGGAATATAAGCAAATACATAATTTTTGTATGCAAATAATTAAAGAAAAGAATTCAGTTAAAGGACTGAGATTTAGTTATTTGTTGAAGAAATGTATGTTGACGTATTGTTGGTTTGTATATTCACGCTTATATTATTCTTATAAGATGTTACAATATTACATAAAAAGATAGTATAAAATAGTCAGGGATATTCAGTAAATGTCCCTAAAAAGTAAGATGGCATATAAAGTTGATAGAGTATAATCACTTTATATGCCATTATTATTGCCCTTTTTCTGTGTTTTTT
>ENA-OURS01001609-OURS01001609.1-human-gut-metagenome-genome-assembly--contig:-NODE-1609-length-18559-cov-2.693039_pt1 | contig 18559 bp, 5 predicted proteins | sample MGYA00242109_ERZ509010 | MGnify/ENA primary metagenome ERZ509010 (study PRJEB26280, sample SAMEA2338774) | human gut metagenome | biome: human gut; feature: human-associated habitat; material: faeces... | reverse complement strand
ACGGCGCTTTGTTATACCACTTCGGAGTTTTCCTGTCCCACACCTCCGTGTATATCTCCCTGTCGGGCTGACGTACAGCCATACAGCCTTTTTTCGGCCCCAGCATCATAACGCCCTCTATGAGCGCCTGACCGCCGACCTTCGTTTTTATAACTTCTTTTTTCTGTTCACTCATGTTAAGCCTTAAGCCTTTCTTATTGTTCGTCCTTTTTCGCTACAGGCAGTGACCACTCTTGTGTACCGTCCAAGCTCACTTTCTATATTCAGCGTTCCGTCGTGTGCGGCTACTATTTCGTCAGCGACCGCAAGCCCTATTCCCGAGCCTCTGACAGTGCTGTTCGCCTTGTAGAACTTCGCTTTGACCTTTGTTAAGTCGGACGACGCAATGCCGCATCCGTCATCCTCCACAACAAAGCAAAGTGTTGCATGATCGGGGGAAAATACATGCACCCACACCGTACCGTTTTCAATTTTTTGTTCCAGTCCGTGAAAGACTGAATTTTCCACAAGCGGCTGGAGCAGAAGTTTAAATACTTTGCAGTTTAGTATAGCATTTTCTGCATCGATTTCAATGCGGATTTTGCCCATAAAACGGTAATTTATGATCTTTGCATATTCACGGATATGATCCAGCTCATTTTCTACGGTAACCATATCAGTTCCCTTGACGGCAAAACGAAAGACATTGGAGAGAGCCATCGTAAGTTCTGCGATGTCATCCACATCGTAGAACAGAGCCATATCCCGGATACACTCAAACGTATTATAGAGAAAGTGCGGATTGATCTGGCTTCGATAGGCAAGGATCTCTGCCTGTTTTTTGGAAAGTTCCGTTTCATAGGCAAGATATTTTACCTGCTCGATCTCCAGCTGCAACTGCTGCTTTTCATCGAGCATCTGATTCAGGCTTTCTGCGACTGTGCCGATCTCATCCGGACGGTCGAGGGAAAGCCGGGAGTCCGGATTCTGATTGATCTCACGGATAAAAGCAGAAATTCCGGTGATCGGTTTTATGATGCTGTAATTGCAGTACAGAAGCAGAAAGAGCAAAAGACACAGGGAAATGCAATAAACCAGGATTTGTGTTTCTTTCAGGCTCTGATCCGGTTTCCGAAGATCTGATTCCGGAAGGAAACCGGCAATTTTCCAGTCATTGTAGGAAAGTGTCTGAGTGAAAAAATATTTTTCGGAAGTGCTGTGCAGGATCTCAGATGCCAGCGTACTTCCGCAGGACTGCGATGAACCGGCAGAAGCAAGAATGCAGTCCGAGGAATCCAGAAGAAAAACAACGGCATGCTCCGTTGACTGGGCATTTTGAAGTGTATCATCAAAACTTTCCGGTTCCAGGACAAAAACGCAGGTACCAAGCAGCTTCTGGTACTGGATGCTGTTCAGATCATAAACAGGGAAGATCAGCTCATAGTAAGGGCGTTTTTCGTTTGACTTCAGATGTGATGCCCGGATATTCATCACGGCATCGGTGTTCAGTTTGGAAGTATCAATCGAAAAATTTTTCCCCATGGAAGCAATCTGCTTTGCATCTGCATTGTAGAGATAAACACTTAAAATACGGTCATTCAGCAGGAGTGTGTTGGAAAAGACCGAGGCAAGCTCCTGTGTATCCGGAAGTCGGTTCAGAGAATTTACCGAAAAATACTGCTGCACGGTTGGAGAATAACAGAATGCAGTTGTGATATTGTAAAGCGAGTCCCAGTACGCTTCGATACGTGTGGCAGTCTGGGCTGTCAGACGTTCATTCAGGGCGAGCGTGTTTTTACGCACAGATCTTGCATAGTCCACCGACATAAAAAGATAGGCAGACGAAAGCACAGCAAGGATCAAGGCAGCAATCCCGGCCAGCTTAAAGATCAGGTGTCTGCGGTAAGTCTGTAAGAAGTTCATGGTTTTGTTTCTCCGTTTGATTTTGAGGTGTCTTGCATTTGTGGGTTGACTTTCTCTATTTTTTTACCGTAATAGGAAAAATTCTCCTGCATTTGCCGGTTGATCTTCTGATCCAGTTTTTTAGCTCCAAGTTCTTTTTGTGTGGTTACAAAAAGCTGATACTGTTCTTCAAACTCGGTATCCGAAGAAGCAGAGAGGATTTTTGGAATCTGCTCTTTGCGGTAAGCTTCCAGCGTGCTTTCAATCTGACCTTCCTCACTGTTCGGGGAAATGTAATTATCCGGCAGACGAAGAAGGGCAGAATCATAAACATATGTGTCCGGATATCTGGCAAAAGCAGTCTGGATTTGATTTAAACAATCGTCCATGCTTCCTTTTGCAGGTACCGGAAGTAGGCTGTGATCCCAGGCAACATTGTAAAAATTCCAGAACAGTCCGAGCATATCATTAGAATCATGAAAGCGCTGCTGTCCTCTGGCAGTCCGGTGGATATAGCCATCCGAGTCGAAAGTATAATCTTCGTTTTCCACGCCGTAGTTGCTGTAGAGCAATCCTTCGTCAGAAGTCATATAATCAAAAAAGCGGGCGACAAGTTCCGGGGTTTTGCAGCTTTTGGATACAAAAGTCTGCATCCAGCCGGTCGGTACACTCAGGTCGATGCTCATCACCGGACGTTTTCCAAAATCGGAGAGGATCGGACCTGCGGAAACCCACCTGGTGGCATCCACACTTGTATTGGAAGTGTTTCCGATATAGCAGAATACACGGTCATCTGCTATCAGATCGCGCATCTGGAGATTATCAAGTGTCAGATCTTCACTGAAAGCATAACCTTTGCGGAAGGCTGTGTTCAGAAAGGCAAAAGCATCTTTGCATTCCGGCTGAAGGAAGCGTTCTGTATAATTTCCATTGTCGTCAATGACTTCAGCACCGAAAGAACCGATCAGGCAGGAAATCGAAGAGTCAAGATATTGATTGCCTTCCAGCAGCAATGGGATGGTGGACTGTCCGTCTTCAGCAGTCAGCTTTTTGACTTTTTCAAAAGCTTTTAAGACCTGAGAGGCAGTCTGTATATCCGAAACGGTCAGGTTAGCACGTGCCAGAAGTTTGCGGTTAAACATAATGCCATGATTGTAACTGTGGGTGAAAAGATCTCCATAATAAGAGGTCTTTTCTTTCCAGGTTTTGCGGGCATCATCGGTATTCAGGTGTGAAAGATAAGCATACCAGTCTCCGTACTGTCGGATATACTCCTGTTTCCGGTCTTTCGGGAAATCTTTCAGCAAATGGGAATCCGGGCAGTAAGTTTCAAAAAAATCCTGCAAAGACCAGACCTTTCCGGAACGGATCAGCTGATTGATCACATTCTTGTCCGTAGCGACGATCAGGTCAGGGAGTTCATCTTTTAAGATCATCAGACTCAGCTTTTTGGATGCGTCCTGTGGCGGAATCGTAAAATCCAGGTATGCTCCGGTTTTCTTTGAGATACCGGCACTGATGCTTCCTTCTTCAAAACTCCAGACTGGAGGATTCCAGAAAGAGACATCTGAAAAAAGAGTAAGCTCTGTATAATTGTTTTCAGCAGAATCCATGTTTTCCTGCGTGGCAGCTGTGCAGCCAGTCAGGAAAAGACAGAAAAATAAAAAGAGGAGAAGTAGTTTTTTTGTACGTTTCATACATACAACCTCCAAAAATTTTTGATTCAACATTATTAGTATAACACAGGAAAAAAGCGAAAGAAATGGAAAACGGTAAAAAAAGTACCAAAAAACAAAAAATAGTACATATGATTTTGGTGAAAAATTTTGTATATTACCAGTAAGCAAAGTGTATAAATTCACTAAACACGATGCGGATAGTGTGAAAAGCAGCAAAAAGGAGGAAAAAATGAACAAAAAAAGAAAAGGTGCGAGACGATGGACGGCGTTAGCCTTGAGTGTTGCCATGGTTTTCAGTGGAATCGGGATTCTTCCGGCTCCAGTGAAAGCAGAAGCGGCAGATGTCGCGGCAGCCGTTCAGAAAACAGGAGCGACAACAGAACGCAGTGAGCGTAAAATGAAATTTGGAGATGACTGGAAATTCAAACTGGTCAATAAGTACAACATTAACGATACTTCCGTTCAGGCGGATGGTGTGGACTACGATGATTCGAGCTGGGATAACGTTGATCTGCCGCATGACTGGGCAATCTATGGTACTTATGAGAACAGCAATGGTGTCAGAGCGGCACAGGGTTCTCTGGCAGGCGGTGTCGGCTGGTACCGCAAGAGCTTCACACTTTCCGATGACTTTAAAGACAAAACCGTTTCAATTGAATTCGACGGTGTGCAGATGATCAGCCAGGTATGGGTGAACGGACATACCGAGGACAACTGGAAGCAGTACCTTGGCTACAACACCTTTACGTATGATATCAGCAAATATCTGAAATACGATGGCAGCGAGAATGTGATCGCAGTCAAAGTACAAAGCAGCAACAGCAGTGCCAGATGGTATGCAGGAGCCGGTATCTACCGTAATGTATATCTGATTTCCACCGAGAAACTGAATGTTCCGGTGAATGGCGTGCAGATCACTACTCCGTTTGAAAAACTGGAAGCAGAAGGTGGCAAATACGAAGAAATCAAGAATGCCACAAAAGCAGGCGTTGACATCAAGACGGACGTAACAAACGATTCTGATACAGAAGCAACTGGTGTTTCAGTAAAATCGACCGTTTATAACAAGGAAAGCGATGTTATTTCCACACAGACCGATGACATTACCGTAGCAGCCGGTAAAACAGAGACGATTAGCCAGAGTGTGGATGTAGCAAACCCGAAACTTTGGTCCGTGGATTCACCGAACCTCTACTGGGTAAGAACGGAGATCATCCAGAATGGCAAAGTTGTGGATCGTACCGACAGCCGTTTTGGTATCCGTTATATTGCTACGAATCCGAACAGTGGATTTTATTTAAACGGTGTGCATACAAAACTGAATGGTGTCTGTGAACATTCTGACCTGGGATCTCTTGGTATGGAGACCTATCAGGCAGCTGTTGACAGAAGAATCCGTACACTGAAAAAATACGGTGTCAATGCGATCCGTACCTCCCATAACCCGGTGTCACCGGAGTTTATCGAGGCGTGTGACCGTCTTGGAATGCTGGTATTTGAAGAAGCCTTTGATCAGTGGCTGTATTCAAAAAACAGTGACGATTATCATAACTACTTCAATAAAGCAGCAGATGGAAAAACTGTCGTTTTTGATAAAGCCGGAAATGATAATACCAACAATGACACTTCTTATATAGAAGTAAAACGTGAGGATCTGCAGTCCAATGCAGAACGTGATATCAAAGCGATGGTAGACCGTGACAAGAACGCACCTTGTATTTTTGCATGGAGTACCGGTAACGAAATCTACGATGCACGTTACAAACATGGTGAAAATACACTGGATATGCTGACCGGCTGGATCAAAGAAATCGACACGACAAGACCGGTCGCAGCATGCCCGCCGACCTGGGACAATTACTGGGCAAATAATGCACAGCAGGAAAAGCATCTGGCAAAAGCAGAAATGTCCGGATTTAACTATGCAACCGGACAGTATGACGGTGCCCACTCCAGATATCCGAATATGGTTATTTTTGGATCTGAGACAGTATCCGCTTATTATTACCGTGGTGTTTACTTCCTGGAAGGAGAAGGAAGCGGCGACAGATGTAATGAATATCCGACTTACTGGACATTTTCATCGGCAACCGCTTCTCTGGAAGCACACAGAGACAAAACTTACACAGCCGGTGAATTCGTATGGACCGGACATGACTACTTAGGTGAGCCGACCCCAAGAAGCTGGCCATCCAAGAGTTCCTACTTTGGTATGATCGACACCGCAGGTTTTGCAAAAGATGTTGTTTATATGTACAAGAGTATGTGGACGGATACACCGACCGTACATCTTCTGCCGCAAAAATGGAATTTCAAGGCAGGACAGAAGGTGCCGGTATACATTTACACAAATGCAAAGAGTGTGGAACTGTTCTTAAACGGAAAATCACTTGGCATTAAGAATTATGACAAACAGACTGCTTCCCCGGTATATATCTACTGGACAAAAGGAACCAGCGGACTGGATTACGAAGCAGGCGAACTCAAAGCAGTCGGCTATGACCAGCCGGACGGAAAAGGAAACGTGATCGCAACCGATGTGGTAAATACATCAGGTGATGCAGCACAGGTAGAACTTTCCGCAGACAGAACGTATATCAAAAACGATGGCGATGATATGGTATTTGTAGAAGCTACGATTGAGGACAATACAGGAATCATGGTTCCTGGAGCAGACAACCGTATCACTTTCGACGTAGAAGGTGGCGAAATCGTATCTGTGGACAACGGTGATCCGCGTGACCATGATCCATACAAAAACACAGACAACCGCAAAGCGTTCAGCGGAAAAGCACTGCTGATCGTAAAAGCAGAAGAAGGAAGCACTGATGACATTGTGATCACAGCGACAGCTGAGAGTGACAATGGTATTCTGAAATCCAATACCATTACCGTAGGTTCTAAAAACGAACTTCCGGGTGACGGAACGGATACACCGAAACTTCAGGACGCATCCGTAGTGATGGGCAAAGGCATTTCTGCAGATTCTGTTCTGCCAAAAACCGTAAAAGTACAGTACAGCAACGGTGTGGTCGATGAGCACCAGGTAACCGGATGGAACCTGGATAACCTGAATGTAAACCAGGCGGGTACTTACAAAGTAACCGGAACGGCAGAAGGCATGGAAGGCACGTTTGAATGTACTGTAACAGTCAAAGATATCAAATCCGCAACGGTAGACAATGTAACAACACTGGTAAATGTAGAACCGTCCCTGCCACAGTTTGCAGCGATCGAGTATGCAGACGGCACAAAAGGTTCTGCCCCGGTAACCTGGGATGAAGTTCCGGCAGAAAATTATGCAAAAGCAGGAAAATTTGAAGTGACCGGAAAGATCGGACCAGAAGTTACTGTAAAAACAGAAGTAAGCGTAAAAGAGATCAAGTCTGTCGAGGAAGTACATGCATCTACCGTAATCGGAACACTTCCGGTTCTGCCGGCAGGTGTGGAAGTAACATTTACCGACGAAAGTAAAGAAATTGTAGGTACAGACTGGCAGATCAAAGCAGAAGATGTGGCAGCAGCAGGAACCTTAAAAGTAAAGAGCAGGATCCTTGGTTCTGATATGGAAGCTGTTGCGAATGTCGATGTGAAATATGCGGTGGCAACAGGTGATCTGGAATACACATCAACAGGAACAGTAAGCAAAGACAAGACCGTAAACGGTGCAGGTTTGAGCGTACGTATCGATCAGGGCGGAAAGCCGACCGAATATGCAGCAGGTTTAAGTATGCTTGGCGGATCAGAAGCCGTTTATAATGTAGAAGGAAAAGGATATGAAGCATTCCGTGCTTATGTCAGCCTGAGTTTTGATAACGGACAGGATGCAGAAGGAGCCGTTTCTTTCGAAGTTTATGTCGATGATGAAAAGACACCAAGATACCGTTCCGGTGTCATGACACATGCCACCAAGAACCTGGCACTTGATGTGGATATCAAAGGTGCAAAAACCGTAAAACTGGTGACAAAAACGGAAGATTCCAGTGTAGATAACAGCAAGAATATCGGTAACTGGTGTGACACGAAATTTGTTTCTTCCAATGTGGAGGTCAAGAGTGCAAAACTGAAAGAAAAAGATTTCTACTATGCAGAAAAAGGGGCACAGCCGTCCCTGCCGCAGACAGCAGAAGTACAGGTAGATGATACCCATACCGGAGCATTCCGTATTGCATGGTCTGAGATTGATACATCAAAAGCAGATGTGGTCGATGTAGAAGGAACAGTTCTTGGGATCGCTGATCCGGAAAATCATAAGGTAAAAGCAAAGGTAATCGTTGATTTTAACAATGTAGTTAAAGTGCCGGCACTGATGAATAAGATCGGTGAATGGGAAGTAAAAGAAGCCTTTGACTATGTTGAGACAACAGGAACAAAGACCAATATCAAAGATATTGAAGATATCACAGCCAAATCGTCCGTTATTTATAAATGGACAAACAATATGCTGATCGAGAATTGCCATAACTATGGTTTTGATTACGGGGTATATCCGGGAACAAACAGTGCAAATCCGGAATATCTGATCGTGCGTGCACCGGCGATCAAAGGTTTTGTCCTTCGAGGAACCGGCTCAACAGATGGAAATGCAAATCAAAACTTTACTTTCTATACTTCGGCAGACGGAGAAAACTGGAAAGAATTCAAAGATTACACAAAAACAACCGATACTTCCGTAAGCGGAAGCTGGCCGAGCAGACTTTATACAGCAACACAGCTGCCGGATGACACAAACTATATCAAGATTGCATATCCGACCGGAAATACATGGCAGTTCAATATGAACAAACTGCAGCTGACCGGTGGCGAAGTAATTCCTGAAGGAAAAGCAGTTGTCAGTCTGGATGCAAACGGCGGAAGCCTTCCGGAAGGAACAAGTACAAAACGTACTCTGAACAAAGGCGACCAAGCAGGAGAACTGCCGACACCGACCAGAAACAGACACAACTTTAAGGGCTGGTTTACACAGCCGGAAGGTGGAGAAAAAGTAACAGAAGAAACTGTGGTTTCAGATTCTATAATCCTCTATGCACAGTGGGAAAAATCAACCAAAGCAGAAGACGTACCTGTTTACTTTGTGGACTGTGGTGCAAATGCTTTCTCAGCAGAAGGAAAAGCTTATAGAAAGGATTACACAGATACGCTGAAAAACACAGTACCGGATCAGGCATACAGTGAAACAAGCGGATGGGGATTCACAAATCCGGCATCCGAAGTGGAAGCAAACGGAAGCGGGGATGCCTATACGACGATCCGCAACTTTAAAGCAGGAAACAATCAGAAGACCATGACCTACAAATTTGCACTGGATGCAGGAACGTATGAAGTGGTAACTGGATTCTATGATCCATGGGCACAGTGGGCAGGCGATGACCGCCATGCAAAGATTACTGTGGCAGATGAAGCAGGAACCGAACTGGCTGTACACGAAGACCACAAGATCAGCGGCAGCAAAGACAGTGTGACACTGGAAAATATCACACTTTCAGAAGCAGGCAATGTGACTGTGAACTTAAGTCCGCTGAAAAAAGTGGACAGCAACATCGACAGCTGTGATGTGCTGGTAAGCTTTATCGTGATCGTGAAAAAAGCAGCAGAGCAGCCGGATATTCCGAAGACAGATACAAAAGCAGGACTGAAGGCAGCCATTGACCTGGCAAAAACGCTGAAAGCAGATGACTATACAGCAGCATCTTACAAAGCACTTTCTGATACGATCGCAAGTGCGGAGAAAGTATATGCAGAAACAGAACCAAGTGCAGAAGCAGTCCAGACACAGATCAATGCTCTGGCAGAAGCAGTCAGAAATCTGAAATCTGCAGCAGCAGATACGAAAAAAGACCTGACACAGCAGATGAAAGAAAAAGATGCAGAATTAGCAGCAAAAGATACCGAACTGAAAACAGCACAGAAGAATGTGTCAGATCTGGATGATCAGCTTAAAAAAGCAGAAAAAGATCTGGCGGATCTGAAAAACGGAAGCGAAGCAGAAAAAGCAGAACTTCAGAAACAGATCAACAGCTTAAAAGAACAGCTCGATGAAGCAAACGCAAAAGTTACGGTTCTGAAAGCAGAAAAAGAGAGACTGACAGAAGAAAAAACATCCCTGCAGACAGAACTGAAAAAAGCTCAGGAAGATGCAGCGAAGAAAAAAGCAGAGGAAGCAGAAGCACTCAAAAAAGCTCAGGAAGAAGAGAAGAAAGCCAAAGAAGAACTGCAGAAACTGAAAGATGCCATGACACTGAAAACAGGTGATACCATTACTGTAAAGGGCGTAACATATCGTGTGACCAATGCAGAAGCAAAGACAGCGGAAGCTTATGGCGTGGTAAACAAAAACCAGAAACACATCGAAGTAGCCGCAACGGTTAAGATCAAAGGAAGTACCTGCAAAGTAACGGCAATCGCAGATCAGGCATTTGCCGGAATGAAAAAAGCAACAAAAGCTGTGATCGGCAAGAATGTGAGCAAGATCGGCAAAAAAGCATTCAACGGCGATGGAAAACTTAAGAGCATCACAGTAAAAAGCAGGAAACTGAAAACGGTCGGTAAACTGGCACTGAAAGGCATCAACAAAAAAGCAGTGATCCGTATACCGAAGTCAAAGAAAAAAGCTTACAGGAAACTTTTCAAAGGCAAAGGACAGAAAAAGAGTGTCATTGTAAAGTAGTAAGTTCATAAATCCAAAACGCATATCACCTTAAAAACAGCAGAAAAACCACAGACAGCGTAAAAACGGTTCTGTGGTTTTTTTGTATCGTACAGAAAAAATTACCAAAAAATAAAAAATATTCCATATGTTTTTGTGAAGAAATTTTGTATAGTTATGGTAAGCAAAATTTTGTTTTTACTAAACACAACAAAGGGAACAAAGAAAAATAAAGGAGGGCAATATGAACTACAAAAAGTATTTAAGTGGTGTTCTGGCAGCAGCGATGGTACTTAATACCGGAGCAGTGAGTGTCCTGGCAGCAGGGACTGATACGTCCGTGCAGGAAGCATCTCAGACACAGACATCATCAACACCGGAAACGGTATACGTCAATTCATATGATGGAAAGGAGCGTTCCGTTTCTTTTAACGATCACTGGAGATTTTATCTGGGAGAATTAAACGGCGCGGAAGCAGTTTCTTATAATGATTCTTCCTGGGATGATGTGACGCTTCCGCATGATTACAGCATCGACCAGGGATTTTCAACAGCAGCACCGGCAGAGCAGGAGAGCGGCTATGTGCTTGGAGGCACCGGATGGTACCGCAAAAGTTTTACACTGGATGAGAGCATGCAGGGAAAGACGGTCAGCATTGATTTTGACGGTGTTTACATGAATGCAACCGTTTATCTGAACGGTGAAAAGCTGGGAACACATCCATATGGTTATACCCCATTTTCTTTTGTGCTTCCGCAGGACAAACTGAAATTCGGATCGGAAGAAAACGTGATCACGGTCAAAGTAGATCATAAACAGCCGTCCAGCCGCTGGTATTCCGGTTCCGGTATTTACCGTGACGTAAAACTTACCGTTGCAGATCCGGTACATGTGGCAAATTACGGAACGACCGTGACAACCCCGGATATTGAAAGCGGAAAAGGAACCGTAAGCGTGGTAACGGAAGTACAGAATGACAGCAGCGAAGCAGCTGATGTTTCTGTAAAACAGACGGTTTATGAAAAAGGCAGTGACGTCCCGGCAGCAGAGGGCGAAAAGACAAAGGTACAGAGTGTTGCAGCGGGCAAAACAGCCAGGATCGAGGCCAGTGTCACCGTTGCAGACCCAAAGCTCTGGGATACGGAAAATCCAAACCTCTATACCGTAAAAACAGAAGTTTATGTTGGAGATACCTTAAAAGACAGCTACCATTCTGACTTTGGCTTCCGCTGGGTAAACTTTACTACAGAGAAAGGTTTCTATTTAAATGGAAAGAACATCAAACTGCACGGAGTGTCCATGCATCATGACCAGGGTTCTCTTGGATCCGAAGCCTGGGAGCGTTCTGTGGAACGTCAGGTACAGGAGTTAAAACAGATGGGAGTCAATGCCATCCGTGTAACACATAACCCGGCATCCCAGGTACTGATCGATGTGTGCAACCGTGAAGGCATCATGCTGGTGGAAGAAGCCTTTGACTGCTGGCTTTCCGGAAAAGCAGGAAATACCGAGGATTATGGTAAATGGTTCTACCAGACCATTGAGAGCGGCAACCAGATCGTAAATGGCAGAGAGGGCGAAAAATGGGCAGAATTTGACCTCAAAGCCATGGTAAGACGAGGAAGAAACAATCCTTCCATTATCATGTGGAGCCTTGGAAATGAAATCTTTCAGCAGCTGATTGACGGGAATGTAACCGGTCAGTATCCGGAAGTGGCAAAAAAACTGATCACCTGGACCGGAGAAGAAGATGCGACCAGATATGTAACCTTTGGTGACAATCAGGTAAAGAGCAATGTCTGGGCAGACAATAATCAGGTAAACACAGCACTTGTTTTTGCAGAAGCAGCAAAATATGGCGTGCCGGGAGGTCTGGTAGGATTTAACTACGGAAGCTCCGGACAGATCAGCAACGGACACAGCAGAGGATGGCTGGTCTATGGTTCTGAGACAGCCTCTTCCGTAAACAGCCGTGGCGTTTACGACAGGAAGAACAGCAACAGTGACAATGGAAGCGGAGACCGCCGACTGACTTCTTATGATAAAAGTGCAGTAGGCTGGGGACATCTGGCAAGTGCAGGGCTGTGGATCACGATGCAGCAAGAATTTAATGCAGGCGAATTTGTCTGGACAGGTTTTGATTATATCGGTGAACCGACCCCATATAACTGGCAGGGAACCGGTGCAAACGGAACCTGGCCGAACATTGCAAAGAACTCTTACTTTGGTATCATTGACACGGCAGGTATCCCAAAAGATTCCTATTATCTGTATCAGAGCCAGTGGAATGACAACGAAAATACCCTTCATGTTCTCCCGGTATGGAATGAAGATGAGATCATGCTTGATAACAGCGGCAAGGCAGAGGTTGTAGTTTACAGTGATGCTCCTGTTGTGAAACTTTATCTGAACGGCAAAGAAATCGGAAGTGCGACAGCGACACACACCGATACACCGACCGGTGGTTATCAGAATTATACAAGCGGAACAGGATGCTTTGACAGCAGCAAGGCGAACGGACATACTTCCCTGTATGCAACATTCCAAGTACCTTATGAGGCGGGAACACTGGAGGCAAAAGCATTTGAAGCAGACGGTGTGACCGAGATCAAAGACACGGACGGACGTAATGTGGCAGAGACGACCGGAAAGGGATCCAAACTTACCGCAAAAGCAGACCGCAGCGAGATCACGGCAGACGGCAAAGATTTAAGCTTTGTTGAGATCAATGTAACGGACAGAGACGGCAGAGAAGTAAACGGTGCAGAGCCGCAGATCCATGTTGCCGTAGAAGGTGACGGCAAGCTCCTTTCACTTGATAACGGTGTTCAGAACGATACCACTTCTTACAGTGAACCGACCAGAAAAGCCGGTAAAGGAAAACTGATTGCGATCGTTCAGTCCACAAAAGATGCCGGAAGCTTTACCGTAAAGGCAACTTCAGACGGATACACTGCAGCACAGACTGTCGTTACCACAGTTGCAGACGGCAGCGGAGTAACCGGAGAAAAGACCGTTGTAAGCTATGAGATCGCAAAGAATTATTATGTAAAACAGGGAACGAAACCAGTTCTCCCATCCGAAGTAAAGATCCATTATTCTGACGATACTTCCGAGACAAAGAAAGTAACCTGGGATGCATTTACCGGAGAAGAAGAAACGTATTCGGTATCCGGTACGGTAGCAGATCTGAATATGCGTATCACGGTCAATGTCAGTACGATCGGCCAGACAGCAGGTGTCCTGAATTATTCTGCAGCAGTCGGAAAAGATGCAGAAGTCAGCCTTCCTGCAGCAAGACCGGCAGTTCTTGCAGACGGAACAATCCTGGCAGCAGAATTTCCGGTAAAGTGGGATATTCCAAAAGATCTGACAGCGACAATCGGAACAAAGAATGTAAAAGGAACGGCAACCGTATTTGACCAGAACTTTGAAGTGACTGCAGCAGTAAGAGTTACCAATGGAGAATACAAAGACGGTGCAGAAGCCCTTGGCAACGTGCCGGAAATGTATTACAACGGTACATCCAGCAAAGAAGATGCATCTGTTGCAGATGTCCTGGCGAAACTGCAGGATGATAAGACAAGTGCCGATGATGTGGCATGGAGCGGAAAAGGAACCCTCGATTTCCGTCTGGATACAGCGATTGAATTGAAAGGATTCACAATGTATCTGAAAGATACCGCACCGACTTCCGGAACGATCAAAATCTATGCATCCGGCGACAACGGAGTCAACTGGACGCCGGTAGAGTGCACGGTAACGAATAAAAAAGAAAAAGGTGTGACGGTTCGTACTTACAATGTAAAAGAAACCGTTTCCGAAACCTATTTCCGTGTAGAATTTACCAAAGATGCCACCCTGACGGAACTGGAAATGAACACAAGGATCCCGAGCTTTACGGTAGGATCAGAAGCAGCACTTTCCAGTCTGAAAGTGGGTGGTCACATTGCGGATGAAGCAAGCCTGAAAAAAGGCTGGTTTGGCGTAAATGAAACAGAATTTGATGCGGCAGACCTTACAGCAGAAGGAAAAGACAATGCAAGCGTGACCATTCTTGACAAAGATGCAGACGGTGTGATCCGTATCCTTATTGAATCTGAAGATCATCTGATGCGTGCCATCTATCCGGTTATGCTCGGAAAAGACAATACAGCAAGCGACAGTGCTTCCGATGCATCTATGGATTATGATTACAGGAACATGACACTGCGTGCACCAAGTGAAGAAGGCAGCGGTTCTGTTGCAAAAGCGGCAGATGGAAAGACCGGTACCATCTGGCATACAAACTGGGGAAGCGGAAGTGGACCGACAGACCTTCGAAATGATCCGGATAACCGTTACTTGCAGATTGAACTGAAAGAAACAGAAAAGATCAATGCACTGCGTTATCTGCCGAGAAGCAGCGACACAAACGGTATCGTTACAGAGTACAGCATCAAAGTAAGTACAGATGCCAAAAACTGGACGGAAGTTGCAAAATCAGATGTAGACAGCACATGGAGCAAATCCGTAGAATGGAAACTGGCACAGTTTGCACCGGTCGATGCGAAATATATCCGTCTCTATGGTGTGTCAACCGTAGGACAGTCTGCAGCAGAAGTAAATAAATATATGTCTGCAGCAGAAGTAAGGGTACGCTACGCTGCACAGGAAATTTACCGTGACAATACAACCGTAACACTGGAAGATCGCAGCTTTGATTACACCGGAAGTGCACTCACACCGAAACCGGTTGTTACTTACAAAGCATCCGAAGATGCACAGGCAGTGACCCTGACAGAAGGTACAGACTATGAAGTAAGTTATAAAAATAACACAGAACCTGGAACAGCAACGATTGTTGTGACAGGAAAAGGTGCTTACCAGGGTGTTGTAGAAGAAAACTTCGTGATTAATGCAGTAGATATAACTGTAGCGGATTATGAAGCGATCGCAGTTACAACAGCAAAAGGAGTCTGCCCGGCTCTTCCGGGAACCGTCATTGCACATACCAACGTCGGTGATCAGGTACTGGATGTACAATGGGATGAAATCAGTGCAGAACAGTTAAAACAGATCGGAACCTTTAGCACGGGCGGAACCGTGGTTGACACCAATGCACGCATCACAGCAGAAATAACTGTAACTGCCGTAATAGGTGTGCAGCAGGTATCCGTGGCAACAGCAAAAGGGACAACACCTTCCATGCCGGAAACAGTAACTGTATACTACAGCAACGGTGAAAAACAGCAGCAGGAAGTTGTATGGGATCTTGCAGATGCAGATTTCAGGAATCCTGGAATCGTAGAAGTTTACGGAACAGTTGGAAAAGCAGTTACTAGGGAAACTGTACTTCAGGCAAAAGCGTCGGTCCGTGTGTCAGTTGTGACAGCAGATGCAAACAATACACCGACCGATACAAACCTGGCACTGAATGCAGACGGTTCCTCTAAAACAAGAGAATGGCCAAGGACTTTCGCATATTTTTCATCTTCCAACGATCTTGTATATAATGCAGTTGATGGAAATAAAAATTTTGACAGCACATCCGGCAAGAAAATCTGGTGTGACTGGGAAAGCGGCAAATATCATACCAACGCAGATGCAGCCGTAGGAGACTCCGATCATCTGCCGTTTGTGATCAGTGCCTTCGGAAAAGAAGATTCCACCGCAGATTCAGATCAGAAGAAATATACCGTAAATAAAGTTTCCATTGGATTTATGGAAGAAGATGGAAGTGCAGCAAACAAAGTCAGACTTCCAAAAGATTACAAGATCGAGTATTACAGTGCGAACGACGGTGTGATCCCGGCAAACAGACTGGGCAACGATTCTGCAAACAGCTGCAGCAATATCAAAGGCTGGGGAGCAGACAACCCTCTGAAAGCACACACCGGCTGGACAGAAGTAGCATATGTCGGCGGCAAACCATCCGTACCGTCTCTTGCAAATTTCAAAGAGATGGTCAATGTAGAATTTGAAGCAGTTGAAACCACAGCGATCCGTATCACCCTGACGCCGCAGGACAACAACTGGACCGGACTGGAAGAATATGAAGTATACTATACCCCGATCGAGAAATATGGAGATTACGAAGTAACTTCTATTAAAGTGGACGGACAGGAAGTACTGGCACAGTTTGATGCAGATACAAAGACCCTAAATCTGGATGCCAGATCAGGTGTGATCACAGCACAGGCAACAAACAATGCATCCGTAACGGTTCTGGATGCCGTAAACGGAACTGCAAAAGTGCTCTTCCGGCCGGAGAACGGCGATGAAAACAAAGCACAGGAATACACCGTAAACTTTAAACAGAGTGAAACACCGGAAGAGGATCACAGCAAAGATGGATTAAAAGCAGTGATTGATCTGGCAGAAAAACTGAATGCAGAAAATTATACGGCAGAAAGCTATGCAAAACTGACCGCAGCACTGGCAGCAGCAAAAGAAGTCTGCGATGCAGAAAATGCAACCGTGGAAGAAATAAGTGCACAGATCAGTGCAATCTCGGATGCAATCAAAGGACTGGAAAGTGCAGACAAGGCGGCAAATGAAGATCTGAAAAAACAGCTGGAAGAAAAGACAAAGCAGCTGGAAGATAAAGAGAGAGAACTGGCAGCAGCAACAGAAAATGTGACAACACTTCAAGATAAAATCAAAGATGCACAGGATCAGCTGGCTGCACTGGAAGGTACGTCAGCCGAAGAAAAAACAGCTCTTGAAAAACAGATCGAAGCACTTCAGGGGAAATTGAATACAGCAAGGGCAGAAGTCCTGACACTGAGCGGCGAAAAAGCTTCTCTGGAAGAAGAAAAAGCAGCTCTGCAGGCAGAACTGAAGAAAGTTCAGGATCAGGCAGCAAAAGACAGTGCAGAAGCTGAGGCAGCAATCAAAAAGGCTCAGGAAGAAGCCCGGAAAGCAAGAGAAGAGATTGAAAAACTGAAAGATTCTCTGACACTGAAAAACGGTGATACCGTTACCGCAGGTGGCGTACAGTACCGTGTAACCGATGCGGCAGCCAAGACAGCAGAAGCATATGGCACTGCAAAGAAGAACATCAAGACCATCAACGTGACAGCAACGGTAACCATCAAAGATGTGACATGCAAAGTGACTGCAATTGCAGATCAGGCATTTGCCGGCCAGAAGAAAGCCACCAAAGCCGTGATCGGTGCAAACGTAACGAAGATCGGCAAGAAAGCATTCTATGGTGACAGCAGACTTAAGAGCATCACTGTGAAGGGCAAAAAGCTGAAAATGGTCGGTAAGCAGGCACTGAAAGGCATCAACAAACATGCAGTGGTTCGCGTACCGAAAGCAAAGAAAAAGGCATCCGAGCTGACCGAGGATGAAGTAAAGGACGGCGAAAAGCAGATTCAGGACGTAACCGATAAGTACGTTGCTGAGATCGACAAGATGGTATCTGAAAAGGATAAGGAGATCATGAGCATCTGACGATGCACGGTCCCATCCAGTCCTGGAAACAGAATAGGAGATGAACTGTATGGCTCTGCCATTTTTCAACAAAAAAACTTCCCCCAAGGACGAACCAACCACCGGCGCTATTGCACTGCCGGAACAGCTGCCGCAGCACGTAGGCTTTATTATGGACGGCAACGGCAGATGGGCAACCAAGCGTGGTATGCCACGAAAATTCGGACACCGTGAAGGTGCGAAGAATTTCAAAGACCTGTCTCTGTACTGCCGGGACATTGGTCTGCGAAATGCCTCTTTTTATGTTTTCTCCACGGAGAACTGGAAACGGCCGCAGGACGAAGTGGACGCCATCATGGATTTGTTCTGGGATTACCTCTGTGAGGCAGATCAGTACCTGGAACGCCGTGTGCGCATGGTGTTTGTCGGCGACCGGAGCAGACTCCAGGATCGCCTGCAAAAGCGCATGGAAGAACTGGAACACGATTCCAGGGACTTTGAAAAGATGAACCTGATTCTCGCCATCAACTACGGCGGCAGAGATGAGATCAAGCACGCAACGCAGGAAATTGCCAAGCAGGTACAGGCAGGAACACTTTCTCCGGACGATATCACCGAACAGACGATTGCAGACCATCTCTATACAGCCGGTCTGCCGGATGTTGACCTGCTGATCCGTCCCAGCGGCGAACTGCGGCTGTCCAACTATCTGATCTGGCAGTGCGCCTATGCAGAGGATTACTTCACCAATATTCTGTGGCCGGACTTCAACCGAAATGAGCTGAACCGGGCATTGGCAGATTTCGCACAGCGTGGCAGACGATTTGGAGGCATCTGAGTATGAAAGTACGTATCATCTCCGGCGTCGTCGGCGCAATTCTGGCAGTTGCAATTCTGCTTTTTATCGGAAATATCGGAAAAGGTGGGATTGTA
>ENA-OURS01001593-OURS01001593.1-human-gut-metagenome-genome-assembly--contig:-NODE-1593-length-18711-cov-14.728559_pt1 | contig 18711 bp, 27 predicted proteins | sample MGYA00242109_ERZ509010 | MGnify/ENA primary metagenome ERZ509010 (study PRJEB26280, sample SAMEA2338774) | human gut metagenome | biome: human gut; feature: human-associated habitat; material: faeces... | reverse complement strand
AAGTCCTCGGAGGGCCGCAAGGCTCCCGCATCTACGACCCAGACGGGGTAGCCTGCACCCAGACTGCCGGTGCAGGCGGCATGGGTGGGAAGACCGGCCTGTATCTGATCCCGTCCCAAAAGCCGTTCGTGGATCTATGCACCGGGCACCCAAAGCAAACGGACACTGCCCGCTGTCTCACCGCCCGATATGGGCAGACCACCCTATCCAACCACAGAGGCGAACGCTCCGGCGTTCTGCTCATCAAGGAAGCCACCAAGAAAGGATATAAGGAAGCGCTCCCCGGTGACTCGGTGGATCTGGGATTTGCAGGCAGCAATACCCGCCGCGGGCGCGTTGGGCGTGATATTGCCCATACGCTGGAAACCAGTTGTATCCAAGGAATCGTGGAAAACGGCGGGCACATTCGCCGTCTCATGCCCCGCGAATGCCTGCGGCTCCAGGGCTTTGAGGAATGGCAGATCGACCGCATCCTCGCCATCCAGTCCGATGCCCAGGCCTATAAGCAGGCAGGCAACAGCGTCACCGTCAATGTAATTGAGGCAATTGCCAAGCGTATCCAGGCGGTGGATGAGGAATTGAAAGCGGGGGCCGCGGCATGATTGGGATGAAGGATCAGTGCTTTGGTGTCGAGGTCGAGATGACAGGACTCACTCGCAGGCAGGCTGTGCAGGCACTGGCCAATTATTTTGGAACAGAACCTTACTATGTGGGGGGCGGATATGATAAATGGAGCGTGAAAGACCCGGATGGCAAGGCGTGGAGCATTATGAGTGATTCCAGCATTGTTACGGAAATGAAAACGGAAAGCGGGTATATGCATACCAGCAACATCGAATACCGGGTCGAGATGGTGACGCCAAAACTCACTTACGCGGAGTTACCCAAGCTTCAGGAGTGTGTCCGCCAGGTGCGCCACGCCGGGGCCAAAGCCAACATTTCCTGCGGTATCCATGTTCATGTGGACGCCGCCAACCATAACCGCCAGAGTCTGAAGAATCTTCTGAGCATCATGTACTCTAAGGAGGATATTCTGTTCAAGGCACTGCAGGTCAATGAGCGACGCGCATCCCGCTGGTGCCAGAAGGTGCGGGAGCCAATGCTAAAGGAAGCACGCAAGCTCTCCTCTGACGAAACGAAAAACCTCACAGCGCTGGAAAGCGTCTGGTATGAAGGGAATATCTCTGACCGAGAACACTATAACTGGACCCGCTATTATGCCCTGAATCTGCATTCTGTGTTTTATAGAGGAACCGTTGAGTGGCGTTGTTTCAACTCTACGCTCCATGCTGGAAAGATTGCGGCTTATGTGAATTTATGCCTTGCCATGTCTGCTCAAGCCATTAACCAGCGCAGCACCGTCATGCGGAAAACCATGAGCGACAATGAGCTGTTCACCTTCCGCGTCTGGCTGGTGCGGCTGGGACTCAACGGCGAGGAATTCAAAAACACCCGCAACCATCTGCTGGCCAATCTGGATGGCGACCGGGCGTGGAGGTATGACAAAGACAGCTACGAGGTCAACAAAAAGAAGAAAAAATCCAGAGAAATGGAGAGGTGAAGCCTTTGAAAATACAGATCGAAGAAACCGTCTATGAGGGTACCGCCATGGAGATCATGGGCCGCCTGCGGGATCAGACCTTTGACTCCACAGAATTTCCGGACATTGAGAGCTACATCTGGTTTTTGCAGAGCAATGTCATTCGCACGACGGGGATGGAGTGTCCGCTGCCGGAGGGAGACACAGAAGCGCAGGCACGGGCCATGTTTCGCCATTTGGATAAGATTGGCGGACTCACTCTGCTTGAGGACTGATATGGAAGAGACACTGTATTTTGCTTACGGCAGCAATATCAATTTAGAACAGATGGCGCATCGCTGCCCCGACACCCAGATCGTGGGTCCTGTGACGCTGGAAAACTATGAGCTGCAGTTCCGCGGCAGCGGCTTTGCCACTGTCGCTCCCAAGAAAAGCAGCGTCGTCCACGGTCTACTGTGGAAGCTCACACCGGAGTCTGAACAGGCGCTGGACCGCTACGAAGGTTATCCTCGCCACTACACCAAGGAACAGGTATCTGTGCGGACCGCAGATGGCGCAGCCGTTTCCGTCATGGTCTACATTATGGCAGAACCAATGTGCCGCCAGCCCGCACTGCCGTATCCACGCTATTACCGCGCAATTCAGCAAGGTTTTGAAGCAAACGGCCTGCCGGTGGAGTCGCTGGAGGAAGCGTGGAACAGAACAATCGACGAGGTATGGAGCGGTAAAGTAGATAGGCCCCAAAAGAGGAATAAAGTAAAACCGAAAGGGCAGGAGCGATGACAAGGGTGCGGCAGCTATCGCGTCGCGCCTATATAGGCCGTTGAAGAGCAGGGCAGGGAAAAGGAGCCGTCTTATGCGTCTAAGACGGCTCCTATAGGAGAGTGTTTATAAAATATAAAGCGAATCTTGAGCATATAGGCGGTTGTCAAATATCTCCTTCAGAGAAGCGCCACCAACCATTAAGCTCATGACCTTTTCAAGCAGCGTGTCTTTTTCCTCAAAGCAACACAGCTCTTCGCATTTTGTTCCCTCACAAAAAAGCCATTTTCCATTCCCGTTCACAATTGCATATTGCCGGTTTTGATATTCAAATTCAATTTCCCTGCCTATATTCAAATCGTTTAGCATCTCATCAAAAGAATATTGCATAATTCATATCCCTTCTGTGTGTTCGTCAATAGAAAAGTCTTGCAAAATGGCGTCAAAAGAGTGTTTATCGGTGGGGCATGATGATTCGATCAGCACATCAAAAATGTCTGTGATGGGGATGGCACGCTGGTCTGTCAGCAGGAGAACGCCGTTGACCGCGTCGATCCGCTTCACAGTGCCGTGTATCGTCTGGTAGGCCCCGCCTGCCTTTTTCGCATCCGGTACAAAGTAGGTAATAGATGCCATAGGCTTCTGGGGCAGCAGCTCCTGAAGTTTTTGGAGTGCATCATCGACACGGGACATCTCATACTCGTCCAGAATCACGCGGCTGTCCGTGAGTCTTCCGGTCTCCGCTATGGCGGCGCTGTGGCCGGTGAGAGCTGCGAAAGGAGAAAACTGTGCGGCCCTCTCTCGGAGCGACATCCGCGGATGTGTCTGTGGCTCCGGGTGCGGCAGGTCTATGATATCGTCGTAATTTCTGTTCACGCTTTGTGCCCTCCGATCTGACCATTCCGCTCTCTGGCGGTAGCTCCTTCCAGGTAACTCCCCCCTGAGAGGATCGCGTTCTTCCCGAACTTCTGCTTGATACCCAGCATGGCCTCCTGTAGCTTCCGTTCACGCTCGAGCCGTGCCTTTTCCTCCACCGCCTGCTTTTCCTGTTCGGCAATGTCGTCGAACAGGCTGAACTGTGTAGGGGCTTCCGTTTCGGCCTGAACCGTATCCTCCCCCACGAGCCGATTGGCGGTTATCGTCAGGCGTCGGATCGTCAGCTTCGGATCGACCTTACTGTCATAAACGCTGAGTACCGCATCGGTGATGCAGCGGACAGAGGATGTCTTTCGCGTCAGGGTGGCTGTTCCATGGGCATGTTTTGGGATCTTTCTGCCATAGGGGTCCGTCACCGTTTCCCCACGGAAGTTCGAGGATGCCACGTTTTCAATATCATACCCAACGGTCAGCGTCACCTGGTCTGTTACCAGTCGCTTTTCTAAAAGATCCAGCGCGATAGCCTCCGCCATCTCTCGCACGACGCGCCGCGCCTTGTCGTAGTCATAGGGACATTGAAGGACCTGTCCGGAGCTGATGCAGTTTGTCTCCGGCTTATAGGCTTTCACGTCGGAGATCCGGCATGGCTCCCAGCCCCAGGCGTGGTCGATCAGGAGCTCTGCATTGATGCCGAAGAGCTTATAGAGCAGCGCCTCGTTATAATAGTCCCCGGCCTTCCCGATGGAGCAGCGCGCGACATCTCCCATGGTGTAGATGCCGATGGCTTCGAGCTTCTTTGCATAGCCCTTTCCGACACGCCAGAAGTCGGTCAGGGGGCGGTGTGTCCAAAGCTGTCTGCGATAACTCATTTCATCCAGCTCCGCGATCCGGACGCCGCTCTCATCCGGCGCGACGTGTTTGGCCATGATGTCCATAGCGACTTTGCAAAGATAAAGGTTTGTGCCGATCCCCGCAGTCGCGGTGATCCCTGTTGTGCGCAGCACGTCAAGGATCATGGTTCGTGCCAGCTCCCGTGCCGTCATGTGATACGTTCCAAGGTAGCTGGTGGCGTCGATCATCACCTCATCAATGGAGTAGACATGGATGTCCTCCGGGGCGATGTATTTGAGGTAGACATTGTAGATCTGGGTGCTGATCTCGATATACTTTGCCATCCGGGGCGGCGCGACCAAATAGCCCACCGCGCGCGACGGGTCAGCCGCCAGCTCACGGGCATCATAGCTTTTTTCAAAGAGTTTCCCGCCCGCCTTACGCCGCCGTTCGGCGTTGACTTCTTTGACGCGTTCCACTACCTCAAAGAGGCGGGCTCTGCCGGGTATCCCGTAGGCTTTCAGGGCTGGCGAAACCGCAAGGCAGATGGTTTTCTCGGTGCGGCTGATATCCGCGACTACAAGGTTTGTTGTCATAGGGTCAAGGCCGCGCTCCATGCACTCGACGGACGCGTAATACGACTTTAGATCAATTGCAATGCATATTCTCTGTCTCTCCGGCATCAGGCGCGCCTCCTCCCTTGTTTCTGACAATCAGTATACCACGCCGCGCAGAATCGAACAAGCGTTTGTGCCGAATTTTGCGGTGGAATCTTGTGGAAACCGCCGCTTCCCAAAACTGACTCTCCATGCTACAATGATGCCTCTTTGTGTGAAAGGGGTGTCGGGAGTGTTCTATACGATGGAGGAAGCGGCTGTCCTCTGCGGGTTTCTGGAACTGTACTTAAATCGTGACAGCGTGGATGCAGCAGTACGAAAGAAATACGAAAAGTTCCGACTTGGACTCGTGCAGGAGTCCCTGTGTCGAGATGACTATATCTGGGCCACCGAGGCGCTGAGTTTTCTCCGCCCGCATTGGTGGCAGGACTATGAGGACCAGCGAGCGCTCGAGAATGCGCTGTTGAAAACCCAGACACTGGCTTTGAAAACAAAAAATTAACCACCTTACCGGCAGCGGCAGTCTCAGACTGCTGCTGCCGCTTATTTTTGAAAGGAGTATGTCCTATCAGCAAAGAAACACTCAAGATCCTCGTGGTGGAGCCGATGACTCCACCCACTGTGCAGGAGATCGACGGGAGCCTTGAATCCATGCAACAGATCGTAGGCGGCGACATCGAAGCTGCGTATCCCTTTGACGACCCGGTCGCACTGATCTGCAATTCTGAGGGGAAGCGCTTGGATATGCCTATGAATCGTGCTCTGACTGATGACCACGGAGTGCCGTATGACTTTGTCTGCGGCACTTTTTTCATGGCCGGAGTCGGGCGCGAAGATTTTATCTCCCTGACGGAGCAGCAGATCAAAAAATACCAGAAGAAGTACACCAATGAAATGGTGTTCTCTGTTCCTGTACGGCCCGAGCCTCATAAAAACCACCCCAAGAAGGAGAAACACGAACATGAAAGATAACTACATTTTAACCGCAGAGTCTGTCACCGAAGGCCACCCGGACAAGCTCTGCGACACCATTGCGGACGCCGTGGTGGACGCCTGCCTGAAGCATGATCCCTCCGCTCGTGTGGCCTGCGAGGTCATGGCCACCGCGGGCAAGATCATCGCGGCCGGTGAGATTACGGCAGTGAAGCTCCCGGACATCCCCGCCATCATCTGCAAGACCGTGCAGCGAGCCGGATATGGCGGCAGCGACTACGAGGTCGAGGTCATCACCCACGAGCAGAGTCCCGACATCGCAGGGGCTGTCAAGGGCAAGCAGGACACCGGCGCGGGTGATCAGGGTATCGTGTACGGCTATGCCTGCGATGAAACGCCGGAGTTTCTGCCCCTTCCCGTCATGCTGGCCCATCGTCTGACGCGGATGCTGTCTCATGTGCGTGTGCTGGGGATCGTGCCGGAGCTTCGTCCGGACGGCAAATCCCAGGTGTCGGTGGAATACGAGCACGGCCGCCCCAAGCGCATCGCCGCAGTCGTGCTGTCCTGCCAGCACGAAGAGGATGCCGATCTCGACGCCCTGCGCCGCGACCTAATGCAGTATGTCGTCCTTCCCTCTCTGCGCGAGCTTCCTCCGGATGATCGCACGGAGATCCTCATCAATCCCTCCGGCAGATTTGTAGAGGGCGGCTTCGAAGCGGATACCGGCCTCACGGGCCGTAAGCTCATGGTGGACACCTACGGCGGCCTCGCGCCCCATGGCGGCGGCGCGCTGTCCGGCAAGGATGGCACCAAGGTGGATCGCAGCGGTGCCTACATGGCCCGCTACATCGCCAAAAATGTCGTGGCCGCAGGAATCGCCAAAGAATGCACTGTCAGCTTGGCGTATGCCATCGGCAAAGCTCAGCCTGTCATGGTGGAGGTGGACACTCACGGCACCGGCAAGTTTACCGACGATGCGCTGAAGCAGGCGATCCTCGTCCTGTTCGACTTGACGCCGGACGGCATGATCCGCACGCTTGGGCTGGACAAGCCCATCTTCCGCCGATTCTGCAACTACGGCCATTTCACCCACGAGCAGGCTCCGTGGGAACAGACAAACATGGCAGAGCCGCTGGAGTGTGCCTGCCGCGCCAAGGAAATGGGGGAATCGCAGCGATGAAGCACATTGCGTCCTGTTCCTTCGGCAAGGACTCCCTTGCCACGATCCTGCTGGCGTTTGAGCACGGAGAGCCGCTGGATGAGGCGGTCTACTGCGAAGTGATGTTCGACAAAACGATTTCAGGCGAGGTGCCGGAGCATCGAGACTTCATCTACAACACCGCTTTCCCCCGTCTGGAAAAGATGGGTGTTCCGATCCGCGTGCTGCGTTCGGACAAGACCTATGTAGATCTGTTTACCGGGTCAGTCACCCGCGGACCAAAGAAAGGAAAACTGCGCTCATTCCCTATCTGCGGAAAATGCTATGTCCAGCGTGACTGCAAGATCCGCCCCATCCGCCAGTATCAGAAAACACTGCCGTCTGACACGGTGCATTATATCGGCATCGCCCGAGATGAGCAGGAACGATTGCTGCGCCTGACCGGGCCACAGGTGTCTCTTTTGGAAAAGTACCACTATACGGAGGAAGATGCCAAGCAGCTCTGCCGCAAGGCGGGACTGCTGTCGCCTGTCTATGAATTCACCGACCGCGGTGGCTGCTGGTTTTGTCCCAATGCCAAGAAGAAAGAACTGCGCCACCTCTACGACCACCACCCGAACCTCTGGGCAAAAATGCTGGAGCTGCAGGCTCTTCCCGGAAAAGTGTCCGAGAAGTTCAACCGTGCGGAAACCTTTTCGGACATTGATGCCCGGTTCCGCGCAGAGGGTACGCAGAAGAACACCCTCGAAATGGCAGCGTAAAGGAGAAATGAAAAATGAGCAATTCGAAATACGAAATTACCGACATCGCCCACAAGACCTATCCCTTCCTCCACCGCATTCGTGCTTTGCAGGACATTGGCGATTGGGCAAAGGCCGGAGACCTGGGCGGCTTTGTGGAAAGCGAAAGCAATTTGGCTGTTGACCCGGAGGACGCTGCCTGGATCTTCAATAACGCGATTGCCTGCGGCAGCGCCTATGTGGATCAGAACTCAATTCTGATGAATGACGCCATTGCCTGTGACAGAGCCTATGTGTCCTATGGCTCCGCTCTATATGGTTCCGCCCGCGTGGAAGATGACGCATACCTGAGAGGTGCATTGATGTATGGCAATACCCGTGCGTCCGGCTGTGCGCAGCTCCTTTGCGGTGCTGACCGTGCGGAAGGCCCGCTTCTCTCCGGACACTGTCAGGTATTCGGAACCGTGCGCGGCAGTTTGCGCTTCAGCGGTGCCATTATTGTCCTGCCCCACGAAGAGATTTCCAATGACTTGAAGGATATTACGGTCCACATCTCTGACAGCGGCCGCATCATCCTGCGCAATGCGGATAAGGACATCCTCAAGCCCCAGCAGGAGCAGTCTCCCCAAGCAAAAAAACCGAAGAAGCGAGGGATGGAACGATGACGCGTTATGAACAGGAACTCAGAAAGCTGTTCGATGGCAGCGGCCTTATGGATCGTCCGCAATACTCCGGGCGTGTCTGTGTAGGAGAACTCGGGAAGGATCTGCGGGTACGGGCGGAGTTCCTTTCAACCTGTGTTGCGAATCAATATGACGCCATCCGTCTCACGGTGCTCAACCGCACGGAGGGTGTGGTGGATCGGACAATGCTGCGGTTCAAGGATGTCTGGGGTAAAAAGCCGGTTCCCGGCAATCCCAACTTCCGCAGCGGCGTACTGCCTCATCTGTGGGATGACCGCGGAGATGTGGACTGGTATGCCTATCATCCCTCGGTTGCGGATTACGATGCCCTCCGGCAGTCCATCGGGCAATATCTATCTGCGTTCCGGGAACGGACGCCGGAACGGGAACAGACCGCCCCCAAGCTGGTGTTCATCTGCGCACCGCTGCGGGGTGATGTGGAAGCCAATATTGAATTCGCCCGTCAAAAGGCGCGAGAGGTGTTTGCGGATGGAGATATCCCCGTTTGCCCGCACCTACTGTTCCCACCCATAGCGGACCCAAACCACCCGGAGCAGGACGCCAAGGCACGGGAGATGTCCCTGCAACTGTTGGAATCCTGCCAGCAGCTCAATGTTTATGGGCCTGTTTGGACGGAAGGAATGTGGGATGAGATCCATCATGCCAGCAAGCTGGGAATCCCGATGATGACGGACCAGAAAACCATTGGCCGGACGCCGCCCAGGCGTTCCGGCAGAAAGGAGCGGTAAACCTTCATGGAACATGAACGCAAAAAGCCGCCCTGCCCCCTTGTCGGGCAGAACGGCAATATTTTCAATCTCATCGGTCTTGCAAGCCGGACACTACGGCAAAACGGTATGACAGCCGAGGCAAAAGAGATGCAAAACCGAATTATGGGCGGAGACTGCCACAGCTACGAGGAAGCGCTGGGGATCATCAGCGAATATGTGGAAACAGAGTTATCCGGCAGTATCCCTACCAAAAGCAAAGAGAAGGAGGATCACACGCATGAGCGATAACCAGAAGTGGGAGATCATCCACGGTGACGCGCTGAAGGTTCTGAGCGGTTTTGCCCCCGGCACCTTTGACGCGGTCATCACCGATCCCCCGTATGCTTCCGGAGGTCGGACGCAATCTGAGAAGAGCAAGTCCACCGTCAAGAAGTATTCGAGCATGAAAGAGAATGCGCCCCCGCCCTTTGACGGCGATGCCAAGGACCAGCGCTCCTGGACCCGCTGGGCAGCGGAGTGGCTGTATGAAGCGAGAAAGGTCAGCAAGCCCGGAGCGCCGGTGTGTATGTTCATTGACTGGCGGCAGCTCCCGGCAGCCACCGATGCCCTCCAGTGGGCGGGATGGATCTGGCGCGGCACCGCTGTCTGGGATAAGGGCAACAGCCGCCCTCAGAAAGGTAGGTTCCGTCAGCAGGCGGAATACATCGTCTGGGGCTCCAACGGCGACATGCCCATCAACCGCCCGGTGCCGTGTCTGCCTGGTGTGTTCAAATATGGCAATCCGCAGAACAGAATCCACCTCACGGAAAAGCCCTTGCAGCTCATGCAGGACATCGTGAAGATTACGGAGCCGGGCGGCCATATTCTGGACCCCTTCGCCGGTTCCGGGACAACGGTCTTGGCCGCTGTTCTGGAAGGCTACTCCGCCACCGGCATTGAGATGTCGGATATCTACGCTGATCTGGCAAGGGAAAGGATCAAGACCGAGCTGGAAAAAGCCGCCTAAATCGAGTCAGCGCTCCAGCTCACTGCGGTGCTTTTCTTTTGCAGATTGTCTAATCAGCGAGATGTTCTTCGGAGGCTCGACAGCCAGTCCGGCTTGCATGCAGAGACTACGGACAGCATCTATCGCATCATCCCAGGACAGATCCGCAGCATACTGGAATTTAGCACAATACCGTTTCCAGAGTTCCTGCATATAAGTGCTGTTCAGCAGCTCCACAAGGATCTCCTCTGCATCCGGCAGCCGTTGATTTGTTTCTCGTTTTCTGGCCGTTGCATACAGGGCTGCGGCCAGAGTGTTTGTGTCCAGGGTTTTTCCGTAAAGCTGCAGCAAAATGCAGATGTCATAAAAGTCTCGCATTCTCGTGTTCGTGGTAGCACGGGAGATAACGGTCTCCAGCTTTTCAGCAAGAACTGTTTCAAGATTATAGGCCAGAACTTCGATAGTTCTGTCCTCAAACATCAGGCGAAACCGGTAGCGAATCTCCTTGGGGGTAATCACATCGCCGGTAGAAATATCAATCTTAAACGGAGTACGAACCTTGTCAAAGAGTGTTTCCATTGTCACCCGGACACCAGGGTATTCAGCCTCGTCCATGATTTCAGAGACACTTTTCAAAGAAAAAGAAACGCCATCATCTACAGGAACTGAAATGATCTCTGACACAATATCATTGACCTGGTCTACACCGACCGTTGTTCCCTGGATGGTTGCGTCAATATCCATAGTGGCTCTGGCGTCCAGCCCCACCATAGCAGCAACCAGCATACCTCCCTTCAAAATGAACTTATCTCTAAAAGGAGAAAGCGAAACGCGCTCCAGAAAACGCTCCATCATGTAGTTTCGCATTAGAAGTTGTGCATCTGCCGCATTCTTGCGGGAAAGATTGTTGATCAAGTCCTTGAGCTGACGGGATGTTTTTATCATAGCAATACCTCCAAATAGCTCCGAAGGATGGTTTCAACATGCAGAGCCTGTGCATAGTGCATCAGCCGCCGCAGATCCTTATCCCTTCGAGCTGTGTAGTCTCTAAGTGCGTCACGGACGGTTTGCGTTTCCATTCTGTTTCGGCTGCGGAGCACATCACAAATCGTGCGTTCCGGATCATAGACCGCAACAGTATTTCCGAATGGAGTTTCAGTCTGAGAAAGGCCAAGGTCATAAAGCGCCTTTTTGACGGTATACACTGTAACTCCTTCCTCATGCAGCCGGTGCGGATTATAGCCGGTTTTCACCGTAACGGTGTAGGAAAGCGGCTCCCGATCCGTCAGGCCATGCAGGAACAGTGCTGTTTCGTGGGAAAAGATCACCTGCGGACAACGTAATTGCAGCAGACGCATTCCATCTTTCCAGGCATCAGGCGATAAATAGATGCCGCTTCCGACCCGCTCCATGCCGCGCAGATGCACGTATTGAGCAAATGTCGTTCGGGAAATATTGGCAGACACTGCGTCCGCTGTTCGCAAAAGCCCATTTGCGTTTTGCGTTAAAATATCTAAAGTTTCATAGGCGTTCATAGAGTCACCTCCGCTCGTGCTAATATGATAGCTCATATTAGCACGGATGTAAAGTGTAATCTGTCGACTGTTCGGTAAAGTCTCTTGCTAAAACAAAGTGATATCGGTATAATGTAAATAATGCGATGACACTATGGCGAAAGGAGCAAATCACATGGATCAGGAATATGTTCTTCGCCTTTATGACATGGATATGCTGGCCTTCACCTTGGCCGAGCATGGCATTGAGGGTCTAAAAGCTCATATCTTGTGGATCAACGAGGAAAAGCGGCATCTCCTCCCGATAGACATGGATGAAACCGATGCTGGTGTGCTGAAGTGGCTGCAAAAGCGTGTGATCCCCAAAAACCGTGCCTATGTGTCTGAGATCCTCAAAACCTTCGGACTGAGCATCAATGACACCAAGGGCATCATCGACGTCTGCAAGGGCCTGTCCCTGAACGACAGCTATTGGGTCGTTCCCCAGGGTTTTGAAGGAACATTCGCACAGTATAACCTGTACGAAAACCGCTTTTCAGAAATTCTGTCTCTGGTGGCCTATACCGGCATTGGACAAAGTGACGCTACATTCACCACATCCCCCGAGCTGACCACCAACGGTATGCTTCCAAAGGCATGGCGTTTCATCCCCGGCGACGGCATCTACCTGTACAAAGGCGGCACCTTTGGCGCAGCCAACACGGGCAACGAACCCTACAGCGAATACTATGCCTGCCAAATCGCACAGGCGATGGGTCTGAATGCGGTATCCTACGAACTGGAGAACTGGAAAGGGATCACTGCCTCCCGCTGCAAGCTGTTCACCGACATCGATACGGCGTACATTCCCATTGGGCGTATCGTCCGGGACGGCGGACTGAAGGCCTGTCTGGAGTATTATAAAGCCCTTGGTGCGGAAGCCTACGAGCAAATAAAAAGTATGCTTGTCTTTGACGCCGTGATCTATAACGAGGATCGACATTTCGGCAACTTCGGCGTGCTGCGGGATCAGCACAGCGGCGAAATCACCGGCGCAGCCCCCATCTTTGACAACGGTCTATCGCTGTTCAACTTCGCCATGCCGGAGGACTTCAAAGACTTGGACAGCTACGCAAAGACTCGCGGCACGGCATACGGAGTCAGCTTTGAGAGCGTTTGTCAGGAAGTGATGGGACCTGTGCAGGCACGGCAGCTTCGACGTCTGATTGGCTTCACGTTCCATCGCCATCCCAGGCTGAATCTCCCAGAGCACCGCCTCCAGGCTATCGAGAAGCATACGCAGACGCGCGTACAGCAACTACTGCGTCTCCAGCCGGAGCACAAAAAAGAGTCTATCAAACACGATAGGGCGGAACGATAATATCTCTTAAGGGCAGGGTGCCGTTTCGGCATCCTGCTTTTCCATTAGGACTCCCCCGCTGCCGAGATGGCCGTAAACTGTTCGTCAATACGTGTGGATATCTGGAAAGCACTGTGATATGGTGTAGCCAGGTAAAGGAAAATATCGACGATAAGGAGGATGACATGGACGAAAAGGATCTGAGGGAGTTTATTGCCGCAGGCGGCGCGACCTGCAAATTGTGCGGCGGCAGAATGTTGAAGGCGGCTGGCTGCACATGGGGTCATGTCTACTGCGGCGGCAAATATTATGAGCGGATCAAATACGGCAGCGACGACTTTGTCTACGGAGATACCCGCTGCCCCGACTGCGGTACCATGCCCGGACATTACCACCACCTGAACTGCGACGTGGAGCGCTGCCCTGTGTGCGGATTCCAGCTTATCAGTTGCGACTGTGATCTGGAATTTGCCAAGCTCGAGACAATCGGCAGAAAATGAAGGAGCCGTGCCGCTTGATTGACTTTACGAACCTCCCCACCAGCAACAAGTTATACGCAGGTGCCGACGGTCCAAAACGGGCTGTGATGTATCAGGGAAAGAAATACCTGCTGAAGTTCCCAGCAGCATCATCTAAGAATAAGAACTCCTGCCATGCCAACAGCAGCATTGCAGAGTATATTGGCTGTCATATTTTCAATAGCATTGGAATCCGCGCCCAGGAAACAACTCTTGGTGTTTACCGGAAGAACGGAGCGGAAAAGATCGTCGTTGCCTGCAAGGACTTCACTTCCCTCGGAGTTGTTCTGCAAGACTTCGCCTCTTTGAAAAACTCGGTGATCGATTCCATGCATAGCTGTTATAGCACCGAGCTGTCTGACATCATGCAGGCCATGGAGGCTCAAACAGCGTTCCCGCCTGCATTCCTGAAACGCCATTTTTGGGATCTGTTCATCGTAGATGCACTGATAGGAAATGAAAATCGGAGCAATGAGGACTGGGGTTTTCTCTATAACGCCGCAACAGACGAAATCACCATTGCCCCCGTGTACGACTGCGGCAGCAGCTTGTATCCGCAAGCGGACGAAATGGCCATGCAGAACGCCTTGGAAGATCAGCAGCAGCGGGATATCCAAACATTCTCGCTCCCGCTTTCCAGAATCAAGATCAATAACCAGCGAATCAACTATTTCGATTTTATCTCATCGTTAAAGTATGCAGACTGCAACGACGCGCTGAAGCGAATTCTCCCAAGGATCAATATGGGCAAGATCTTCCGCATCGTGGATGAGACACCGTTCATTTCGGATATGCAAAAGCAATTCTATAAGACCGTGCTGCAGACGCGAAAAGAGCGCATCCTCGATTTTTCCATGGAGAAGTTGTTGAAGCGCGAAAAGAAAAGGCAATCAGACGAACGGTGATAGCATACCGTATCGTATCAGGAAAGGACACGCTATGATAATCCGGAACATGATCCAATGTAAAAGATGCGGCGACATTATCGAGTCTGTCACCGTACATGATTTCAAAACATGCTCTTGCGGGGCCTGCTCAGTGGATGGCGGGCATGATTATATTAGACGATGTGCGGAAGATTGGGACGATGTCATCGAGCTAAGCGAGATCCAAGAAGATGCACAGGATAGCACCGAACATGAGCCTTCATAACAAATACCGCATGACGGTAGAGCAGAACCTGTACGTCGCAAAACGTAACCTCGTCGATTATATTTGGAAAAGTGCCTGCTTGGAGGGTCGAGACATCTCGTATCATCAAGTGCAGAGTGTTTGCGACGGTGGCATGATAAATGGGTTGCTGCGAGATGATGTGGTTGCTGTGAACAACCTGAAACACGCATGGCAACTGGTGTTCGAAAGAGTGGACCGGCCCATAGATATTGCCTGCATTTGTCGTCTGAATCAGGTCGTTGGTTCGAATTTGATTTATGACTCCGGGTACCTTCGAAAAGTCCCTGTCCGCATGGGCGGTACATCATGGGTGCCAGATATGCCGATTGAGTCCCAAATCAAAGAGGAGCTGCAAGATATTATGGATATTCCGGCAGCAACCGATCGAGCGATCACGCTCATGCTCTGGTCGATGCGTCGGCAGATGTTCCCGGACGGCAATAAACGGACCAGCATGCTGGCAGCGAATCAAGTGATGATTCAGAACGGATGCGGTGTGATCAGCGTCCCCATTGAGAAGCAGGATCGGTTCAAAGAACTGCTGGTTCGGTTCTATGAAACGAATGACATGTCTACGTTAAAGGCATTTGTCTATGATGACTGCATCGACGGTGTCGACTTTCCGAAGGAACTGGAACGCAGACCCTTGGACGATGAAAGCAAGTTTAAGAACTACAGAAAAAAACAGGATCGCTCCAGATGAATACCAGCGCTGGACGAAAAGCCAAACCTCGACTATTTCAATGGCAGGGTGTCACTATGACACCCTGCTTTTTCTATGAGGGTGTCTACAAAACACCCTGCCCAAGGAAGGAGGACTATGTCCGAAAACACAGCCTGTTTTTATAGGAAAGCTGCCAGTGTGCGGGATCTGCTCGATAAGGCTCCGTTCCCGGAGAAAGCTCGGTTCAAGATCACAAAGGTGATCGAACTGCCGAAAGAGCAGTACCGCCGCTATAGGAACGAGCTCTGGCGGGATGTTTCCTTTTTATCCCGGAACGAATCGAATATGAGGTTCGACGAAAAATCAGAAACATTTCTCTGCCTGTTCGTCACCAGCCGGGACGAGATCAGCGGTCTGCTGATAGAGGCCGATGGGTTTGACTATGCCAGATACGCGGCCTTTATCCCGGATAAGAAAGCCCTCGCGCTGGACGGCATTCCGGTAGAGCGCGCAAATGAAAAGAGCCTTCGTCAGCGCTCCGGCCCGGAACGCTGATTTCTTTTTACGAGGAAGCGGGCCGCGCCCGCGCAACATTGCAATCAACCAACCACTTAAAAAAGAACCTCCGGCCCGCAGGGCCGCAGCCAACGCCGCCGTGGCGGCGCTGGCGCAAGCATCGCGCAAATGTACATTTGCACAGCTTGCCGAGGATACCCCGGTCCCCTATGCCGCCTGCTGGCGGAAAAACTTACGGCTATACGCCGCAGGAAGGAGAAAAATGTGGATGAGAACAAGAAAGAACACCATCTGCACATCGTACTGACAACACAGCAGTATCAGCTGCTGTGCTGTCAGGCCAAAGAGTGCAGGCTGACAAAACGGGCATATCTTGCACGGCTTATTGAGGGACGACCGGTCAAAGCCCGCCCTACAAAAGAAATTAAAGAGCTCCGGACGGAAATACATCATATCGGCAACAACATCAACCAGATCGCCCGCAGCGTCAATGCAGGAATTGCGAAGCCGGAGGATGCCAAACGGGGACTCTATCTTCTGGATCAGGTATATGAGCTTATGTTCCGGATAGCGAATAAGTAATGGCTGTTACGAAAATCCTGCCCCGTAACGGCGGCTTAAAAGAAGCCATTGATTATGTTCTGAACGGTGACAAAACGGATGGGCATATTTTAACAGCACATTTTAATTGCGATCCAGGGAGAGAGTACCGCGAGATGATGAAAACAAAGCTGGAAACCGGACGATTGGATAAGCGTCAATGCTATCACATCATTCAATCGTTCAAGCCTGGTGAAATCACACCTGAACTTGCTTTAGAAATTGCTAAAGCATTTGCGCAGGAACACTTGGACGGCTTTGAGGTTGTGATTGGGACCCATGTAGACCGGCATCATATCCATTCGCATATTGTATTTAATTCGGTGAATGCAGATACCGGCGAAAAGTATCACAGTACGCAGCAAAGCTACTACCAGCAGATCCGTGCCATTTCAGACCGACTCTGCCGGGAGCATGGATTGTCCGTCATCGTGCAGGGCGCGCCTGCCAGGTCGGTCAGCTACATTGAGTGGCTGCGCCAGTCCAGGGGGCAGCCCACCTTTCGTTCCATGCTGGAGGCAGATCTGCATGACGCCATCCGGGACGCCAACGACCTCGGCCACTTCTTCCTGCTCATGGAGCATAAGGGGTATGAGATCCATCATGGCGGCAGGCTCGGTTTCCGCCTGCGTGGACAGGAGCGATTTCAGTACCCCGGCAGGCGAGATCCGCTGTTCACAGAGGACGGAATCCGTGCTGCCATCCAGGGCAACCTGGAACAGATCGAAGCGGGACTGCGGCCTGTCTTGCCTGCGCGGCTGGCGTATCAGCCGTACCGGAAGCATCCCAGATACAGCGGTTTTCTTGCCCTCTATGTCCATTATCTCTATCTGCTGGGCAAAATCGAAAAGCGGCAGTATCCGCCCCGCATGACGCCGCATCTGCGGCAGGCGGTCATGCGCTTCGAGCAGTATCAGGCGCAGTTCGCGTTCCTGCGGGAAAATAACATCACAACGCCTGCTGACATGGCGGCATTCGAACATCGCACAGAGGAAACGCTGGGCAGATTGACAAAGCAGCGGACCATCCTCAATGTGCGGAAGAAGAAACGCCAGCCGCTCTACGCGGCGCTGGCAGACGCGGAGGCGCTGGAACCCAGCAGAGCGTTATACGAGGAAGGGCTCACCGGCATGGAGCAGGAGTTTGAGCAGTACATGAAAGCCGTGAAGCTGCTGGAGGACAGCGGCGTTCCGCAGGAGGTGCTAAAGAAAGAAAAGGCAGAAGTGTATGAACAGCTCTCAGAGGTGAATCGGAAGATCCGGGCAGAGCGGGAAAAGCTGAAGCTCTGCCGGGAGATCTGCCGGCAGACGCCTGTAATGGAGCAGGACATCCAGAAAACAGAAGAACACCAGAAGGAGGTGCGGGAACATGAACATCGGAGGCGGTGAAGCGGCGGACCAGCTGGTACGCATGATGCTCTCCGGCAGCGAGGTCGCTGTCCGGCTGAGCGGCTCCGCCATCAAAAATATGCTGGCGCTCACCATGGCGCTGGCGAAAAAACACAAGACCATTTCCGGCAAAGTCAATCTGGCAAAGATGCTGAAGGAGACCCGCGATGTGCGGCGATTTTCCATGTCACCGGAACAGTATCAGCAATTCAGGCAGCGGGCAGGAAAACAGAAGATCCTGTTCTCTGCCATCCGTGATTCGGATAACAAGGGAAAAGTCGTGGATGTGATCATGCCGGTAACGGAGGTCGACCGCGCCAATATGATCTTTGAGCGCATCCGATATACCGGGCAGCCGGAGCAGGCGCGGCAGGATGCCCCCTCTAAGGAGCAGGAAGCCCGTGTGGGACAGGAGGCGCCGCAGCGCGAACAGCAACGCCCCCGGCAGGGGGAAACGCCTGTGACACCGCCTGTGGGCAAGCGGCAGGAGGTGGCGCCAAAAAAAGAATCTCGGTCGGGAACAGACTTGCCAGATACCAAAGGCAGATCGACCTCATCCAGCGGCAGGGAAACGGCTGCCGGGACGATGACGAATGAGCGGCCTTCGGTTCTGGAACGGTTGAAAGGGTATCAGGCGCAGCTGGATACCCGGCAGAAGTCTGCCCCGGCCAGAGAAAAGATCCGTCAAAAAGTACGATCGGACAGGACAAAGTAAGAAAGTCGTTTCGTCAGCAAGGCCGGCAGAGTGGAATGCTCTGCCGGCCTCGTATTTTTTATGCAGGAGGTGATGCGGCTGAAAAAGACATCCCAAACAACGGATCTGGTACTTGCGCTGTTCCTCTATATCCCTGTGATATGGGCGGCGCTGCTGATCGCCCAATCCCTTGGCGGCGGTCTGCCAGAGCTGCTATCAAACTTAACTGCCGCGCTGGAACAGCCCTTCCAGATCCATTGGACAGACAAGAGTCTGTTGTCCATTCTCGTCTGCACCGGCGCGTATCTCATGGGGCTGTGTCTCTATGCTTCCGGACAGGGCAGGACACGGGACGGAGAGGAACACGGCTCCGCCGCATGGGGCTCTCCCCGACAGCTCAACGCGCAGTTCCGGCAGAAGCAGAACAAGATCCTCACCCGCCATGTGC
>ENA-OURS01001577-OURS01001577.1-human-gut-metagenome-genome-assembly--contig:-NODE-1577-length-18909-cov-9.365334_pt1 | contig 18909 bp, 11 predicted proteins | sample MGYA00242109_ERZ509010 | MGnify/ENA primary metagenome ERZ509010 (study PRJEB26280, sample SAMEA2338774) | human gut metagenome | biome: human gut; feature: human-associated habitat; material: faeces... | reverse complement strand
ATATCTTATTCTACCATATCTTCTTCAATGGTGCAAGGCTATTTGGAAATAGTATAACAGCAAGGAATGGGGGAGCACTATACCGCTCATTCATTAGCATTACCATGCGTAGAGCTGCTGCATTCACAGGCATTCTAAATTTAGATAAACAAAAACCCTGCTTGCTAATTTCCGCCTCCGTGGAGGAAGAAGTAGTGGCAAGCAGGGTCATTTTGCTAAAAATGACGATTAGCTTGTTGGAAACACATTTCCCAATCCCAATGAATGTAGCGCGGACACTGCGGTTATATCGTCATGAAAGATGCAGTCAGTGTCCAATTGAATACAGAAGAGCGGATAATAGCGTTCAGATTTCCATGCATCTTTACACTTTTTTCGCTTCACCATCCACCATCGGGAATACAATCTGCACCTCGAAAATATCCTGCATCACGTTCATGGTGCAGTGCCCTTGGTGTTTTTCGCAAATCATGCTGATGCTTTTTGTGCCGAAACCGTGGTAGCGCTTGTCCTGTTTGGTGGTCAGCGGCAGATTGTTTTCAAACTGCGGCGCAGTAAGCAAATAGTTCTCTTCCTGAATGACAAACGTGCCGCAAGTGCTTTGACCAGTAAGGCTGATGAGACGTTTGCTGGGAATTTTGATTTGCTCAACAGCTTCGATGGCATTGTCCAGCAAATTGCTGAATAGGGAGAAGATTTCTGCATCAGAGAGAAACTGCAGCGGCTGTCCGTCGATGCTGCATGTCAGCGTGATACCCTTCTTTTCGCAAAGGAGACTGCGATTCGTCAGCACAATATCCAGTGCATGATTGCCGGTTTTGAAAATAGAATCGTAGATGTTGACGGTTTCTTGAAGCGCCTTGACTTCATCGGGCGGAATCACGCCGTTCAGCGCGGAAATTTGATGCTTCAGGTCATGGCATTTTACGTTAATGAGGTCGATGATGTCTTTTTCAATTTGAAATTGCTTGCTGTCGTCTTCCGCCATTTGCAGCACGGTGCTCTTTTCGATTTCTGCTTTGCGTGCGGCAAGCCAGCCAAATTCCACATAGAAGGACAGCAGTGCCGTTAAGCAGGAAAATACCATAATATAACTCTGCAATGACGGAAAACCGATGGCTGCACGATGCGCAAAGGAATTGAGGAAAATCGTGACCAGCACGGCGATACAGCTGACAACAATCTGAATGCGGTTGTTGAGCATCGTTCCCCGGTAGTCAGCTTTGCGAATCATGGTGAAATAGAGGATAACATAATATCCCGCCGTGATGCAAATCAGCATGAGTGCTTTGAGAAGTGGGTGTATGGAGACGCTGATGAACCGAACCAGCAGCAGATACGTTCGTTGACTCATGTGCTGCATACAGTAACCGGCAGTGGAACAGAACAGCATGGCCCAGAAATCGCATTCAAAGCAGAAGCCAATGGACAGCAGCGATAGGCAATACAGCAGAAAACTATCCAGCACACGGAAAAGCAGAGTCACGGTGTCGTCCGGCGGAAGGGCGTAAACAAAGGCATCAGAACAGCATTTGTAGAGGATGACCACGCCGGTACAGCAAAGCAGACGAAGCGGAAACATTTTTTTTCGGGGCAGTTTCATTGCGACAATATAAACGGCGACAAAGAGGGCAGAAAGATAACTAAAAGAGCCCCAGATATTGGTCAGATTCATTGAGTATTTGCCCTCCGTTCGCAGAATTGGGTCATTGCGGCAAGAAAGTCCTTGCGCCGGGGATGAGAAATTGCAAGCGGCGTTTCGCCGACATAGACGGTATAGCCATCAATGCGGCGAATGTATTGCAGATTGACCAAATAGCAGCTGTTGCAGCGGAAAAAACCGTGCGGAGACAATTTCTTCTCCACGTTTTTGAGTGTCCCGTACGTTTCGTAATCATGAGAAAGTGTGTGGTAAATCAGCGTGTGCGACACTACCTCCACATAGAGCAGCTCACTGAGCGGCAAGTGGGTGTTGCCGTCCGCGGTAGGAATCACCACGCTCTGCTGACGGCGCTGCTGCTGTGTCTGGCAGTAGCGAAGAACCTTCTGCATTTTCAAATAGAAAGCATCGTAATCCAAAGGCTTCAGAATATAATCCAGTGCACTGACTTCATAGCCGTTAATAGCATAGCGCGCAAGGTTCGTGACAAAGACCAGTGCGACGTTGCTGTCGATTTCACGCATTCTGCGCGCTGCGGACAAGCCGTCCATGTTTGGCATTTCAATGTCCATAAAAATCAAGTCAAACTGCGAATGAAACGCGAACAAAAACTGCTGGGCATCGGGATAATGCGATAAATCAAATACTTCCTTGCTTTGCAGCGACAGCTTTTCCAGACAGGCGGTCAGCTGGTCATCGGCGCTTTGATCATCCTCGACAATAGCAATGCGAATCATGGCTGCCTCCCTCATCGCGCAGTAGATGTGCAGATACGGCTATCTGGCACTATTCACGAAAAAACGGTGCGATGCATGATGATTATAACAACCACCTGCTCAAAAGTCAAGTTTATGGGGAGAAAATGCAAGGATACGCGAAAAACAGCACAAAACGGGAGGAAAATGCTAAGATACAGCTATCCGATGATTGCGGAGAGGCAATCAATCAAAAGGAGGAGGAATGAAACATGAAGAGAACGGTTTCCAAGTGGCTGTCGATTCTCAGCTGCACGGCGTTGCTGTGTACGTCGATTCCTGCGGCGTTTGCGGAAGGCACGGTGGAAGAATCGCTGATGCCGGTGACGGGCGCGCAGACGGGTTTTGTGCTTTCGCAGGGAAAGTACTACGCTGACTTCGCGAATTTGGCGCAGGAACGCGCGTCGGCAAAGGCGCTGAATATTCAGTTGGGTGAAGAAGGCTTTGTGCTGCTCAAGAATGACGGTGTGCTGCCGCTGGATAGTGCGACGACGAAGGTGTCCATGTTCGGTTTCCGTGCTGCCAACATCATGATGGGCGGCGGTGGCTCTGGCTCTGGCCGTCCGGGGCAGTACGGTGTGCCGAAAACCTCGCTGGAAGATGGCATGAAGCAGGCGGGCTTTGATGTCAACGAACGTCTGCTGTCCTTTTACAGCACAAAGTCGGCAGAAGTGAAGCCGACGGATATTCCGGATTCCATCGTCTACACTTACGATGCTTACAGCGATGCAGCGCTGGTGGTTGTTTCCCGTTCTGGCTCGGAGGGCAGGGATGAAGTGACTTACGGCTATGCGCAGGACGAGAATGCTGACCCGAATGCGCACATGCTGGAGCTGACGGACACGGAAAAAGATCTGATTCGCTACGTGAAGGCGAATTTCCCCAAGGTTATTCTGATTGTCAACTCCTCCAATGCGATGGAGCTGGCGGAAGTGAATGCGCCGAAGACGGAGGACAACCTCGGCGTTGATGCGATTCTCTGGGTGGGTCATACCGGCAACGACGGCGCGGCGGCAATCGGCAACATCCTCTCTGGCAAGGCTTCGCCGTCCGGCCGCACTGCGGATACTTACGCGGTCGATTTCACCAAAGATCCGACGTTCACGAATTTCGGCTCGAATGGGCAGAACTTTGAAAACGGCGAGCGCATGAACAACAACGTCTATGTCGACGATACGATGACAGATTATCACTCCGTGGAATACCGCGAAGGCATTTATGTCGGCTATCGTTATTATGAGACGAAGGGACACGATGCCGGCGAAGCATGGTATGACGAGAATGTCGTGTACCCGTTCGGCTACGGCTTGAGCTACACCACCTTTACGCAGGAAATCGAGGGGGACATTGCGCCGACTGGGGTGATTCATGCGGCGAATGAAACCATCACGGTGAAGGTTCGTGTGACGAACACGGGCGATGTGGCAGGCAAGGACGTTGTGCAGCTGTACTACACCGCGCCGTACACCGAGGGCGAAATTGAAAAGGCGTATGTCAATCTGGCAGCGTTCGGCAAGACGAAGGAGCTTCAGCCCGGCGAGAGCGAAGTGGTGACGCTGCAGTTCGTGGCACAGGATATGGCATCGTTTGACTGGAACGACGCCAACGCCAACGAGTTCCGCGGCTACGAACTTGAAGCTGGCGACTATGTGCTGTCCATCCGCCGCAACGCGCATGAAGAAATCGCGTCGATTACCCGCACGGTTGAAACGGGCTTGCAGTGCGTGACTGACTACACCACGGGTGCGGAAATCAAGCCGCTCTTCTCCGGCGATGAAGGACTGGAAGCCTACAACTCTGTCAATGAAACGCTGGAAAACAATCAGATGTCCCGTGCGGACGGACTGGAAGTTCCGGCTGCCGCAACGAAGGAAGACCGCACTTGGGATCAGGCAGTTATTGATGAACTGGATGCCCAGAAGGAATATTTCAGCCTGAATGACACGGAGGATTCGCCGTGGTACGTTTCGCAGGTGCCTGCGACTTGGACGCAGAATGCTGGTACACGCGATGAAAACGGCAAAACGGCGATTCAGCTGGCGGATTTGGCTGGCGTGCCGTACACCGAGCCGAGCGTGGTGGATGGCGTGGCAGTTGCCTCTGACGATGAAGGCACGAAGAAGTGGGACGAGTACATGAATCAGCTGACGTGGGACGAAATGGCGACCATCGTCTCCTACGGCGGATTCGGGCAGCCTGCGGTAGAAGCTATCGGCAAGAAGCAGAACGGTGCGTATGACGCGGCGGCACATCCCTTTTGGAATGGCGCGATGTTCGGCGGCGCACAGGCACCCGAAAATCAGATGGGTACGAACTGGGTTACGCCGGCTGTATGGGGCTGCACATGGAACACGGAGCTGCTGTATGACATTGGCATCATGACGGGCAACGAAGCGCTGCTGTTCAATATCAATGGTCTCTATGGCTTCTCCCTGAACATTCATCGTTCTGCGTTCGGCGGCCGCAACTTCGAGTATCTCTCCGAAGATCCGCTGCTGACCGGCAAACTCGCGGCGGCGCTGAGCAGTGCTGCGACCGAAAAGGGCCTTGTGACCTACACGAAGCACTACATGATGAACAATCAGGAAACGAACCGCAATACGAACGGCGGCGTGATTACATGGGCGAACGAACAGGCCATCCGCGAAATCTATGCCAAGCCCTATGAACTGGCGGTCAAGGAAGGCAACAACTCCGCATTCATGACGGCGTTTAACCGTATTGGCTTGTCCACCTGTTCGACGAACTACGCGCTGCTGGAACTGCTGACCCGCGGCGAATGGGGCTTCTGCGGCCATAACGTGACGGACTACATGGACTATCCGGAATATCGCTATACGAACCTGATGGTTCGCGCGGGCAATGAACTGCCCATTGGCGGCCCGAACAAGCTGATTGGCAAGGGCAAGGGCGGCAACAGCTCCAGCACCGAAGGTACTTGGAGCGCAGAGCTGAACACTGTGCTGGTGGCGGCCGATACGGCCAGCGCAGAAGCAGCTGATGCGGCGCGCCGTGCAGGGGAGGATGCGTCCACCTACGAGACGGTTCCTTCTGCAACGCAGTATTTCGCTGTCCGCAAGGCAGCGCAGCGCGTTTTGTACTCCAACGCCAACTCCAATGCGATTCTCAATGGCTATGAGAATCATATCGTGGAAGAGATGGAATACAAAGTGGGCGACAAGCTCGGCGGTTTCTTCGGCGGCAAGGACATCATTACGCCCATCTTTACGGCGCGCTATGCTGATGTCGGCGACATCAAGATTGTGAATGCGGATGCGATTCCCGGCATGAACCTTGGCGCGGACGGCGTCGCCTCCGGCACATTCAACGAGGCTGGCGACTACACTGTCACAGCGACGGCGACGGTCGAAGGCTGGGTCTATGTGCAGCTGACGCTGACGATTCACGTCAAGTAATATGGCATAACTCGTTTACTGGACGGATTCGCGCTGGCGGACAAGCGAATCCGTCCTTGATTTTCTGATGAAAGGGAAGGAGCAAAGTTTATGAAGCGAATTACAGCGATGCTGTTGATGATTTGCTTATGCTTGATGGGGCAGAGCGTACTGGCTGAGGAAAAAGTTGGCAAGATTGCTGTTGCGCAGGAACCGACGAAGATGGATTACTGGGTTGGGGAAGAGTTTTCCGCAGAGGGCGGCGTGCTGCTGGTGACATACCGCGACAAAACCACTGCTGAAATTCCGATGACGGATGAAAATGTGAAGCTGCCTAACGTCAAGACAAACACACCCGGCCGCAAGGCAGTGAAAGTGACTTACGGCGGCAAAAACGTGACCTTTTATATCAATGTGGCAGAAAAAGGCGCGGAAGTGACGTTCGAGCTGAATTACGACGGTGCACCAGAAGCGCAAAAAGAAGCGGCACGTCAGGGCAAGGGCGTAGAAGCGCCAGAAATACCCGTGCGTGATGGTTATACCTTCGATGCGTGGTATACCGATGCTGCCTGCACGGTACTGTATGATTTTGCGCAGGTGGTTGAACAGCCCATGACACTCTATGCGAACTGGCTGGCGGATGATGCCGTGTATTATCCTGTGACGTACAGCTTGAACTATTACGGCGTACTGCCGGACGGTTATGTGCAGCAGGTAAAATCTGGTGAAACGGCACGGATGCTGTCCTTAGCGCTGGTACGCGACGAATTTGAATTTATCGGATGGTATGCCGATGCAGCCTGCACCGTGCCGTATGTGCAGGAAAACGCGATTGAAGGCGAAACGACCATCTATGCGGGATGGAAATCGCTCAAAATGGGTGCAGAGACGTATACGTTTGAAGCCGAACAGACCAGCTTGCTGGGCAAGGAAGGACCGGGCATGTCCGGTTCTGCATCCGGCGCATCCATGATAGTCAACGATGCGACGAATCTGGACGCCAGCAATGGCAAGTATGTCTCGTACCTGTATAAAAAAGGGCTGTCGTTGGATTTCTATCTGGCGAGCAGCGAAGCGGTGTCGGATGCAGTGCTGACGCTGCGGGTTGCGGCGGAAATGGACAACATCAGCCTCTCGCCCGATAACTACACGATTGAAGTCAACGGTCAGCCGGTGATGTTTGATGCGATTGCACTGGAAAAAGGAGCAAAATTTGCAGACTGCATTGTTATTCAGAACGTCGCTTTGCAGGTCGGCGCAAACACGATTCGCCTTGTGACGAATAACAACGTGAACCCGATGGGTGAAGGCATGGGAACGTATCAAGGCACAGCGCCGATGGTGGACTGCATCAAGCTGACGACGACGGCGGTTGTAACGTGGGATGCAAACTACAATCTGCCAATGATGTACTGATTTCGCGGAGGAGAACATGGCGCAGAAAACGAAGAAAAAGCTGATTCGCGTATGGGCAATTGTCAGCGCACTGGTGCTGATTTTGCTGACCGTCGCGACGGTGCTGACGCAGTTTGTCATGCAGGATGTGCTGGCCTCTCTGCTGGGACGCGACGTGGCGGTTTATGCCGAGGGCGTGACACCACTGTATACCACCGAATACACGAACAAGGACGGAGTCTATCAGGCGGCGAACAAACTCAACGAGCGCATCTGCGAAGAAGGCTTTGTGCTGCTCAAGAACGAGGGAAATGCGCTGCCGCTGGCATCAGGCAGCCGCATCACTGTGTTTGGCAAGAACAGTGTGAACCTTGCTTATGGCGGTTCGGGGTCGTCCGGCGGCGATAAGTCCGCAGCCATCGACCTCTATACCAGCTTGCAGAATGCGGGCTTTGCGGTCAATCCGGCGATGAAGCCCTTCTATGAGGATGATAAGCGCTCCGGCGCACGCCGCTCAGAAAATTCCACCAACTTGGATGACGGGAATACCGTGTTTTACTCCATTGGGGAAACGCCGCAGCGCTTGTATACGAAGGAAATCACGGATACCTACAAGGATTACAATGACGCGGCGCTGGTTGTGCTGACCCGCATCGGCGGCGAAGGTTTTGACCTGCCGCGTTCAATGAAGGATGTGGAAGGGGCGCGGCAGGACAGCGACCACTACCTGCAGCTTGATCAGAACGAAACGGACTTGCTGGCGGCGGTCTGCGAGGCAGGATTCAAGAAGGTTGTTGTGCTGATTAACAGTGGTTCGCCGATGGAACTGGCATTTTTGACGCATCCGGATTATTATGCCTATCAGGACAAAATCGACGCAGCTATCTGGATGGGCTTCCCCGGTGCATCCGGCGTGAATGCGCTGGGACGCATCCTGGACGGCGAAGTGAATCCGTCCGGGCGCACGGTTGATACCTATGCGGTGAATTTCAAGAACAGCCCGGTGTGGCAGAACTTTGGCGATAACCTGATTACCGGCAAGGACAGCGGCGACCGGTATCTTGGGCTGGAAAACGAAAACTACTACTTTGTGGACTATGAGGAGAACATTTACGTCGGCTATCGCTATTACGAGACGCGCGGCGCGGATGACCCGGAATGGTATGCGCAGGAAGTGGTGTATCCGTTTGGCTATGGTCTGAGCTATACGACGTTTGACTGGACACTGGAAAGTGCGCCGGAAAACTTCGTCCTCAGCGATGTCAGCGACAAGATGGAAGTGACTGTGCGCGTAAAGAACACGGGCAGCGTCGCTGGCAAGGACGTTGTGCAGCTCTACGGTCATGCGCCGTATACGCCCGGCAGCGTGGAGAAGTCCGAAGTTGTTCTGCTGGACTTTGCCAAGACGCCGCTGCTTTTACCCGGCGAGGAATGCACGCTGACGCTGACCTGCGACCCGTACTATCTGGCATCCTACGACTATACGGACAAGAACGAAAACTGGGATAACTGCTTTGAACTGGATGCGGGTGACTACGCACTGTACGTCAGCAAGAATGCGCATGACCGCGTATTTGAAGTGCCGTTCACGGTGGAAGACGACATTATCATTAGCGAAGACCCGGTAACAGGCAATACCATAGAAAACCGTTACACGGACTTGGAACTGGACAGCTCTGATTACCATCTCCAGACGCTGCTTTCCCGCGAAGATTGGGAAGGCACGATGCTGGAAGCGCCCTCTGTGGATGACCGAACGGTGGATGAAGAATATCTCGAAGCGCTTCAAAACCGCGACCACAACAATGAAGAGGCGGATGCGCTCTTTGACTTGGGGCTTCCCGCAACAAGTCAGACGGACATTTCACTGGTGCTTCGCGACCTGCTGACGGATGAAAATGGGCAGAATCAGCGAGTGTCGTATGATGAGCCGCGCTGGGATGCGATTCTGGACAAGCTGTCTGTCGAGGACATGGTGAAAATGTGCAACATGGGCGCATTCAAAACGAATGAACTGCCCATCATTGGCAAGCCTGCCACGAACGACACAGATGGCCCGACTGACTTCACGAACTTCATGGATCGAAGCGGCATCTACTGGAAGTGCTGCTATTACTGTGCGGAAGTCGTCATGGCTTCGACATGGAATCAGGAGCTGATGGAAGACATCGGCGAAATGATAGGCGCGGAAGGATTGATAGGCGCGGATGGAAAGGGCAACAATCTGCCGTATTCCGGCTGGTATGCGCCCGGCGTCAATATCCACAGAAGCCCCTTCGGCGGTCGCGATTTCGAGTATTTTTCCGAAGACGGACTGTTCAACGGCAAAATGGCGGCGGCGGAAATCCGCGGATGCGCCAGCAAGGGCGTTTACTGCTTCGTGAAGCACTTTGCGCTCAACGAACAGGAAACGCATCGCTCCTCCAACGGTTCGGGCACTTGGGTGACGGAACAAGCAATGCGCGAATTGTACCTGCGCCCGTTTGAAATCGCGGTCAAGGAAGGGCATACCACAGCAGTGATGAGCTCCTTCAACCGCATCGGTACGCGCTGGACAGGCGGCGATTATCGGCTGCTGACTCAAATCCTGCGGAACGAATGGGGCTTCCAAGGCATGGTCATCACCGATTTCAATACGACCTCCTACATGAATTTGCGGCAAATGGCATATGCAGGCGGTGACTTGAATTTGGGCAATGACATGACGCTGCCGGACGTTATTCAGCCGAACTGGTGCGACGCATCCGACCCGGTGGACATGCAGATCCTTCGCCAATGCGTGAAGAACATTCTCTACACGGTGGTCAACTCGAATGCCATGAACATCAGCGTGGCATACTATCGCCCTGCATGGTGGAAAATCACGATTTATGTGGTGGATTTCGTGGCGGTTGCGGTGATTGTGTTTACAGGGATTCGCTGTTTCCGCGGAAAAAAGGAAGAGCATAGCGCAAAGGCATAACAGCAAAGGGGCAGCAAACGAAAGAATAGCTTGCTGCCCCGTATTGCGTTCGTCATGAAAACAAGTCCTATACTATTTCCAGATTCAACTGCGCCATCTGCTTGCACCTTTTTCGTTCTGGCGTCCGCTCACTCCATTTAGCGTAGCGCTGCTACGCTGCATTTCGTTCCCGTTAGCCAGAACGAAAAATTCGCCGCGCATCTTGGCGCATTTTCATTTGGAAATAGTATTATGCCCATGCACCCGCTATCATAGGGGAACGTTCTACAACAAAAGTGTAGATTTTCTGACGGCAGTTGGTCATATCCGCGTCCGTATAGCTTGTGGGGAGACTGTGCCACAGCGTGTCGCGGATGATTTTTGCCATTTCAGCGCGGGTGGTTTCCTTTTCGCGCCAGTTGTTCATATTGGCGATAGCTTTGCGAATGGTGCTTAGCAGCTCTTTCGCAGAGGCTTTCAGCATCTTGATTTCCTCCTTGGACAGCGTGTCCTTTTTCAGCAAATCAAAAAGCGCAAGCTGCTCTTCGTTGTCGAAGCCCTCACGGATATAACGCTCCGTTTCGATGTCCAGTTCATTGGCCAGTGCCAACAAATCGGTGAAGGACTTTTCGATGGCAGCACGATTCTGTTCGGCGTTGTAGTTGCTGATAATGGTTTGATACCGCTCGTAGTAGTCGATTCTTGTTGGATTGCGAGCCATCATTTCAGCAAGACGACTTTCAATCAGCTGCTGCAAATCCCGCAAAAGCAGATTCTGATGTTTTCGCCGCATAAATTCCGCGCGAAGCCGTTCAAAATCAATTTTGCTGATGTCAAACGTCTTATCCTTGTTATCATCGTTGATTCTTACATCAATCGCGTCGCTGACAATATCATTGATGCGCTTCATCAGCGTGGAATTGTCGGCATGAAGGACACGCGCGTGCATCACATCGTAAATCGCGCTGATGGCATCCTTCTCCTTGCGCTCGCTGTCCAGCTGACCATGTTCGACATACTTGAACATGCGGAACAGCTCACGCGCGATGATGCCGAAGCGCTTGCGCGTGTCTGCATCGCCGGAAAGTGCATCCGCACCATCTTGCACAGACTCGATTCGTGCAAAGCTGTCGCTGCAAACGGCGGTATCCAAATTAAACGAATGCGCCAGCATCAGTTGTCGGATTTCAGCAATGGTTTCACGAATCTTGCCGTACAGCTGGCTTATGTCTGGCGTTGGATCAACGGCAATTCGTCCGTTGGAGGTGTAATCTGCCAGCGCCTTCCGAAGTGCTTTCACAACGCCGATGTAGTCGATTACCAATCCGTTCGTTTTGCCCTCGCAGACGCGATTGGCGCGGGCAATGGCCTGCATCAGCGTGTGCGCTTTCAGCGGCTTGTCCAGATACAGGCAGCTAAGGCTCTTGACATCAAAGCCGGTGAGCCACATGGCGCATACGAATACCACGCGGAAAGGATTTTCGCTGTCCTTGAACTCTTTGTCCAGCCTGCGCTCTTCCATTTTGGCGCGGTGCGGGCGAATGTCCAGCCCCCAGTTGTCGAAGGTCTGCCACTCGTTCTGCTCCTGACTGATGACAACCGCCATTTCGGTTTCTTTCATCCATGCCAACTTGCGCTGCATTTCCTGCGCTTCCTGCTGGGAAACCGTGCGCAGGCTCGCATCTAACTGGCGGATGGCATCTTGCCAGTATTCCTGCACGAAATTGTACATGCGCACGCAGGTCACTTTGTTGATGCACACGAACATCGCTTTGCCTGTGTCCCACATGTCGGTGTAGTGCTTCACAAAGTCCCTTGCGATGGCGCGCAGCCGCTTTTCGGCGGTGATGATGTGAATATCCTTCGCTAATTCCCGTTCCATTTTTGCCTGCTGGTCGGGTGTAAGGTTTTCACTGTCAAGCAAATCGGTCAGTTCGTTGGAAATATTGGGATTGGTGATTTCCAGCTGATCGGCGCGATTCTCGTAGTAGAGGGGAACCGTGGAACCGTCATCGACCGCCCGTTTGAAGTCATACACCGATATATAGCCGCCGAAGGTGCGCTCGGTGATGTTGTCGTAGGCGAACAGCGGCGTACCGGTAAAGCCGATGCGGCTGGCGGTGGGCAGCAGCTTCATCATGTTGTCGGCAAAAAGCCCGTTCTGCGTGCGGTGAGCTTCATCGCTCATGATGATGATGTCGTGATTCGGCGTGATGGGGTCGGGGTGGTCATTGTTGAATTTCTGAATCAGCGTGAAGATATAGCTGGGATTGCCCTTCAGCATCTCAACGAGCCGCGCACCGCTGGACGGGACAAACGTGCTGGATTTCATGCCGTTAAGACATCCGCAGCTCTCGAAAGTAGCGCTAATCTGCTTGTTCAGCTCGTCCCGGTCGGTCAGCACAATGATCGTCGGACTGCCCGAAAACTTGCGGCGGATTTTCTGCGCCAGAAACACCATGGAGTAGCTTTTGCCGCTGCCCTGCGTGTGCCAGAATACGCCTAACTTGCCGTCGCGCAGCTTGCGATCTCGATAGGCTTCAATGGCTTCATTCACGCCGAGATACTGGTGATTTCGTGCCAGAATTTTGGCAGTATGATTGTCGGAATGGTCATAGATGATGAAGTTTTCCAGCAAATCGAGGAAAGTTTCCTTTTTGCAGATACCGCGCAGCATGGTTTCCAGACTGACAACACCCTGTTCGCCCTCATTCAGGCGTTTCCACTCGCTAAAATACTCATATTTGCTGCCCAATGTGCCGATTTTGGATTCCACGCCGTTGGAGAGCATCACAAAAGCATTGAACCAGAACAGTTGCGGGATGGTATGCTGATAATCGTGATAGTTGGTATCATAGGCTTGGCGAACATCCACGCCGAGCTTTTTGAACTCCACAAACAGCAGCGGAATGCCGTTCACAAAGCCGATAATGTCCGCACGGCGATGATACAGTGCGCCGTCAATCTTCATTTCCTTTACGGCGAGAAAGTGATCATTGGCGGGGTTGTCGAAGTCGATGAGCCGTGCCATGCGCGTTTCCATGTTGCCGTTTGGCAGGCGGAAATTGACGGGAACGCCGCCAGTGATGAGGCGGTATTTCTGCTCGTTGGTCTGCATGGGCGTGGCAGAAAAGGAGGTTTCCATGAGCGACTTGACCACGCTGTCTGCATAAGCCTCCGTCATCCAGCTGTTCAGGCGGAACAAAGCCGGACGCAGGTACTTGGTGAGCAGCACCTGATGGTAGTCTGTGCGCCCCAACGTGCCGTTTGCGCCCAACGTTTCACGGTTGTGCGCATAAACCAGCTCCCAGCCCAGCTCGTCGTGGAGCAGGTCACCGGCGGCACCTTGAACAAGGACGTTTTCGGAATAGGAGTAGCTCATCTCATCATCCCCCAAACTTACCATAAGTCGTTTTCGTCTTTTATTTGTGTGATATATTCATTGATTTTATCAAAGTCTTCTTTAGTCTTCATCCGACGCCAATCAGATTGTATTTGCACATATTCTGTTTCAGATATATACGGATGAATAACTTGAATATTCGCAACAAACGAATCATAAAGTATAATAGGATATAGAAGTATTGTTGAAAATGCACCCAAGGCATAAATGTTTATAATCAGATATATTACAAGTTTACGTTTGCAGCGAGAACTGTTCTTTTTTGATTCTTGCTTGAGATTTTCTAACTCTTGCTGGATATTTTCTTCTATTGGCGTTAATTTGGGTTTGTCGTTGGAACTTTCCATATCATTGCCACTTGTTATTTTTTCTATTCGTTTTGAAAGATGTATTGCGTCTTTGATTTCTTTAATGTTTGAATAAGTAGTGGCAAAAAGTGAAATGAGGAGAATGCCCACACCGAACATTCCAACAATGATAGCAAATTTGTACTCCGTAGTTAGAGCTGCTTGCCTGTATATGCTATCAACCCATGCGGAAAAAAAAGAATTTCCTGCGCTTGGTAAAGCTTCGATAAGTTTACCAGCATATTGCAGAGAAAGCGTCACTAATCCGCAAACGATAAGATCAACTTTGTAGCGTTGCCACAGTTTTTTCATTCGGATATCTCCATTTCTCTGTTCATTAAAATAGGTAGAAGTCGGTCGCGGACTTCCTTCGCTTTAACACAACTGTTACGCAATACCTGTATGCGTTTCATGATGGGATGAACAATATTATCATATGCGTTTGCAATGCTCTTCGTTGGAACAAGAATGGTTGACTCTTTCAGATACTTAAAATGGCGCGCATAATGATAATTTGTCAAATCAATATGAATGATACTGAAATAAAACAGCGATTGTGGCATACAATCGGAGTTACTCACAATTAATTGAGTACCATCTGCTCCTTTTGCAAATGGAAAAGTAATGTACTTCAATATGCGTGTGTGGTCGCCAAATACGATGATGGCATCTTGCGGCTTCACACATGCGTCTGTATCATTTGTATATCCAGCAATGAAATCTCTACTTTGGTCAACAATAGGGATGTTCCCGCTAACTTGATAATCGCTGGTTAATACTTGCTTTGTACGAGGAATCTTTCGAAGCAGAGAACCAACTGTTTCTATTTTCCACCCCTCCGGCACGCCATCAACCACCTTCACACTCTCATGCCCCGGAAAGCGCAGTTCCACAAACCACTCTCTATACAGCCGTTGTGCAGCTTCTTCCAGTAGCTTAATTTGGCGGCGGTTGTTTTCAATCAGGTCATCATAGGCGGAAAGGATGGAAGCAATACGGCGCTGGGTGGGGAGGTCGGGAAGGCTTATTTCCAAATCAGAAAATATGTCGTTATTTACTCGCTGACGTCCAGTTGCACCTGTCATTGAACTAACCATGAGCTGCTGAATATACTCAGTTTTCATAAAATAGTAAAGATATTTATTATCTACATCTATTGTTTTGGGTCTGAAGACAAGAAACTCCGTTGAACCGAAACCTTTCCCAATGCCTTTTACAAAAAATCTTTTACCATTTTGCAAACAGGGCTCTATTCGCGCAATAACGGTATCTCCATCTTCAAACTTAGTGCCCGAGGAAAAGGCTTTGACATCAATATAGTCTGGCTCTCTAAAAACAGTACTTACATTAGCCATTTCTATAAAAGAGTATATTTTTCCTTTCACTAATGAGACAGGAGGACTTATTTGTATGCAGTCAAGAAATTTCATACCCCCATCTCCTCCCAATTCCGCGAGATGGTTTCCATCAGTGCGTCGCTCTGCTGTTGCAGCGTCAGCAGTTCTGCATGGATTTCGTGCATCCGCTCCGCAAAATCCACATCATCCGTCTGCTGTGCCTCTACACCCACATACGCGCCGGGGGTTAAACTCCAATTCTTTTCCTCAATTTCCTGCAACGTGGCAGCCTTGCAAAGACCGGGAATGTCACGGTATTCGCCGTCTCCGAATTTGTCGGTTAGCCAGCACGCTTCCTTCGCAATTGTCAGCTTCTCCTGTATGGCAGCGAGGGATTCGTCATACTGCGCCTGTATGCGCTTCTTGTCCTTGCGGGCTGCCGCAGCAACGGCATCCTTGCATTCTGCGGTGACGCTGGCTATCTCTTGCTGCAGCTGCTCGGCGCGCTGGGCGAAGGTGCAATCCGCCGCCATATCAAGCGCGGCGCAGTAGCCTGCCACCAATGCGTGGTATTTCTCTGTTTCGCCCCGATGCAGCCACACGATGGCGTTCAGGTTCTTCATCTGCCACGGACTCCACTCGTTCAGCGTGCGATCCACGGCGGTGTAGTAGTTGCGGCTGTCGATGAACAGCACTTTGTCGCGCAAGTCGAGTCTCTTGCCCTTGTCGAAGAACCATAGCGTGCAGGGCAGGCTCTTGGTATAGAAGAAGTTCGTACCAACGGACAGCATCACATCCACCGCCCCGGTGGACACCAGCTGACGGCGAATGTCTCGATCGCGCCCGTTGCTGTCGGTGGCGGATGCTGCCATGACAAAGCCCGCACGCCCGTGCTCATTCAGATAGCTGTAAAAGTAGCTAATCCACAGATAGTTGGCATTGCTGACTTCTTTGCTGGGATTCACGCTCGGCATCCCGAAGGGCAAGCGCCCAGCAGAGGCGGTGCTTTCACTTTTTACTTTGTCCACATTGAAAGGCGGATTTGCCATCACAAAGTCGCACTTGCCCTCCAGACCAAAATGGTCGTGATAGAAGCTGTTCGCATCGTCCCCGGAAACGATTTGCGCATTCAGCCCATGTACTGCCATGTTCATCAGGCACAACTTGGCATTGTATTCCACCTTCTCTTGACCGTAGAAGGTCATGGCCATATTCGCGTTCGCGCCGTACTGCTCAGTGAAGTCCACAGAGGAAACGAACATGCCGCCGCTGCCGCAAGCGGGATCCAGCACAATACCGCGTTTGGGCTCGATGATGTTCACAATCATGCGCACCAGCGATTTGGGCGTGAAGAAAACGCCGTCATCCGAGGCCACCGCCGGGGCAAACTTGTTGAGAAAGTACTCATAAATGCGCCCGATGATGTCGTCCTGAATGTCGTTTAGGGCGCTGTTGTTGAAGATGCGCAGCAATTCCCACAAGAGTTCGTTCTTGAAAGACGTGTAGGTCTTGGGCAGCACGCCGCTCAGCTGAGGGCTTTCTGCTTCTATCAGCGTCATGGCGTGGTTGACCTTTTCGCCGATGTTGACTTTACCCGCTTCCAAGTTCAGCAGATATTCATAGCGTGCTTCTTCCGGCAGAAAGATAGCGCTTTTCTGCTGAAAGTCGATGGATTCCACCGGCAGTACACGCCCGTTGCGAACCGGGCGGTCTTTCATAATCTCGGCTTCCACATAGCGGAAGCGGCTATACGCATAGCGCAGGAAAATCAAGCCCAGCACGGGCATACAGTATTCCTGACTGGTCAGCTTGCTTTCGGCTCGGAGCAGGTCGGCGGATTCCCACAGTTCGCTTTCTAACTTGCGAAGGTTAATCATGGTGCATGTCCTCCAGTATATCACACAGTGCGAACACACATGATGCGGCACTAACTCTATTATACCTCTTGAAGTGCATTCAGGTCAATTGCTAAATCAGCTTCGCCTTGCTTTTTGCATGAAATTTGCAAGGTGCCTACAGAAGCTCTTATCGCTTGATATGAATGAGTGGCCGAATGGAAAAGAACAAATTTTCAAAATGTACAGTATCATCTTTAGCGACTGCAAGGAGCAAAGCACACAAAAGTTGTATTCCGAGTTCCTTGCACGGAATGGAAATAATCAATCATTGAAAAAAGAACAGAATGCTGCCGATGAAACTGAAAAGACCGAGCAAAATGGCGAGAAAAATTTATTGCTGCCGCAGTCAGCAGTAGATTCGGAATCGGGAGCATTATCTTCCGAAAAAACAATGTGCAAGGAAAGTGAATGCGAGAATAAGCAGGATGAAGTAGCTGCTACTGCGGCTGAAGAAAATAATGCACACCAAAGACAAGCTGGAAAACTGTCCGATGGTGTTGCATTGGCTGAAGCACTATTGGCATGGACTTCTGAGCAAAAGAAAAAAATGCAAAGTCAAGCAGAGCAGATTGCGGAACTAACATATGAGCTAAAAAAGAAGCAAACAGTGCTTGAAAATCAAGCTGCGCAGCTTGCAGAGCTGAAAGAACGTACTGAAAAGCTGCTTGCGATAAAAATCAATCTTGAATCGGTCATTGAGACGGCTAAATCCGAAAACGAAAATCTAAAAACAGCGAAAGAAAAAGCGGAAAATACCATTGCACAGGTTCAACAGATGGCAGGAAACTCTGCAAAACAGGAGCTGGAAGGCTTTAAGGCAAAGCTGTCATCAGAAATGTCATATGCAATTAGGTGCTATCAGGACGGCTGTGCAGAGGATGAAAAGGCGGAGATTTAAAGCCAATGAAAAAAGGAATACGCCTGCACAGCATGAGGATTCAATAAGCATTCAGCAAGTCGAAATGAAGTCTCAGAGCGACTGTGCAAAGATTGCAGAGCCAGAGAGGATGAACGCACCTGCAGCAAGCAAACCGGAAATGCAGGTAACGCCAATCAAGACCATTGAAACGGTTGCAGAAACAGATACGGCGATACCAGTTAAAATGGATGACGTATGAGAAATCGTATAGTCGTGACATTCGTGCATATCGTTTCCCTGAAATTTTGTATTGTCCAGCATGTACATATCTGTGGAAGGACAAGCAGCTTGCTGGCTTGCAGAAAGGAGAACTGCGCTGTCCAGAATGCAACCATAGATTGGTTCCTTCACGCTTTATTGTTGCATGCCGTCATGGTCATATCGACGACTTTCCGTATTCACGATGGGTTCACCGAGGTGCCGCGTGTGAAAAAAATCAGGGAGGGGAACCTGAACGATTAAAGCTGTTCAATATTAATGGGCGAACAAACTTGGGCAGTCTGATGGTATCCTGCGAACTGTGTGGAAAAACACGCAGTATGCAAGAAGCGTTCGTTCCAGGGGCATTAGCAGCCGTGTATAAGTGCGCTGGCCGCCAACCGTGGTTGGAACACGACGCTGATTCGCCATGCACAGAGAATGCTGTTGCTCGAATGAGAACATCCGCTGGTGTCTATATGCCCGTAAATATTAGCGCGCTGAACATTCCACCGTGGAGTACACAGGTCAACAAAATTCTATTTCGACATCTCGATGCGATGGAAGGAAAGAGTGATGAAGCGCTGCAATCCTATATAATGTCTACTGACCAACCCAAAAAGCATTGCGACACAAGGCAATCCCGGCAATCTGTGCTATA
>ENA-OURS01001569-OURS01001569.1-human-gut-metagenome-genome-assembly--contig:-NODE-1569-length-19008-cov-2.178178_pt1 | contig 19008 bp, 19 predicted proteins | sample MGYA00242109_ERZ509010 | MGnify/ENA primary metagenome ERZ509010 (study PRJEB26280, sample SAMEA2338774) | human gut metagenome | biome: human gut; feature: human-associated habitat; material: faeces... | reverse complement strand
TATATTTTCGTCTATTTTTAATTATTCTCAAATGGTATTTCTATTATGATATGCTTCTTGACTCGTCAATTCTCCCCAATTACAATAATACTTACATGCAAAGCCGTTTTCACGGCTCATTTTGACGAAAGGGCGGGCACAAAGCCCCATAAGAACATATATGAACCTACTTACAATAAAAGGATTTTCAAAAGCATACACTGACAAGATTCTGTTCGATGCCGCAGACTTTTCAGTAAATTCAGGAGAAAAGATCGGTGTCATAGGCGTAAACGGCACGGGTAAATCAACACTCCTCAAGATCATAGCCGGCATAGACGAATGTGATTCAGGACAGTTGTCAAAGGGAAACAACGTGGTCATAAAATATCTTCCACAGACCCCCGACTTCGCAGAGAAGGTCAGCATATACGACTATGTCATCACTGCAAATGTCGACGAGGAGAACAAATGGAGCATAGAGGGTGATGCCAAGGCATTTCTTCACCGTCTCGGATTTGACGACACCAGCCTCATGGTGAGCACACTTTCAGGAGGTCAGCGAAAAAAGGTTGCTCTGGCTGCGGCACTGCTGTCAAGATGTGACATTCTTGTTCTGGACGAGCCCACCAACCACCTCGACAACGATATGACAGAATATCTGGAGGATTACCTTAACAACTACAAGGGCGCTCTGGTCATGGTCACCCACGACAGATACTTTCTTGACAAGGTGTGCAACCGCATAGTAGAGATCGACAAAGGCAAAACCTACAGCTACAATACCAACTACGAAGGCTATCTCATGCTGAAGGCAGAGCGTGAGAACATCGCACTTGCCACTCAGAACAAACATCAGAATATCCTGCGCAAGGAGATCGCATGGATGCAGAGAGGTGCTAGAGCCAGAAGCACAAAGCAGAAAGCCCATATCCAGAGATATGAGAAGCTTGCAAGTGAGGAGCTTATAAAGGAAACTCAGTCGGTTACCATGAGCTCAATCGCGAGCCGGCTGGGAAACAAAACAATAGAGCTCTCCCATAGAGCCAAGACCTGGCCGGGCAGACCAAGTCCGGTCATAACGGACTTCTCATACAACTTCCTGAGGACTGACAGGATAGGTGTTGTTGGCCCAAACGGCTGTGGCAAGACAACGCTCATGAAGCTCATAACCGGTGTCACCAAGCCGGACAGCGGAACCATAGAGATCGGAGACACCGTAAGGATAGGATATTTCTCTCAGGAAAATGAAGCCTTGGATCCCAACATGAAGGTACTCGACTACGTCAAAGAAACCGCAGAGTATATCCAGACCACCGAAGGTCTCATGTCAGCATCCACCATGTGTGAGAGATTTTTATTTGACGGCACTCTGCAGCACCAGCGCATAGAGAAGCTCTCAGGAGGCGAGAAGCGAAGACTGTATTTGTTGAAGGTTCTCGTATCATCGCCAAATGTACTGATCCTTGACGAGCCGACCAACGATCTGGACATTTCCACACTGTGTATACTTGAGGACTATCTCGATTCCTTCCAGGGCATATTGATATTCCGACCATGACAATCCTGGAGGATTATTTGAATTCATTTGTAGGCATTGTCGTGGCTGTTTCCCATGACCGCTATTTCCTTGATAATGTGGCGGATCGTATTCTGGAATTTGACGGACAGGGTCACATTCGACAGTATGAGGGCGGTTATACCGATTATTATCTGACCCACGGTTCATTTGCCAACAGCGCATCGGCAGGGGCAAATACCCAGACAAAGCCGGAGCGTGTCAGCACAGCGGACAAGGAACCTGCCCAGAAAAAGAAAACGCAGAATCCATCCGTGAAGAAAAAGTTCTCCTTCAATGAGCAGAGGGAATATGACACCATAGAGGACACCATCGCCCGGAAAGAAGCTGAGATAGAGCAGACGGAGACCGATATCAACAACTCTGTATCAGATTTCGTGAAGCTTAACGAACTCACGCAGAAAAAGGAACAGCTTGAATCAGAGCTGGATCAGCTTCTGGAGAGGTATGTGTATCTCACGGAGCTGGCGGAGTCATTTGAAAAGAACTGATCACATTGATCATTTGCCAGAAAAACGGGAGACGCGCTGCTGCACATCTCCCGTTTTTCTTCAATCGTCACATCTGATGTCTCACTATCCTGTATTCATCATCCAACTGAAAATACGGACAATTGTCGTAGCCTCTTGCCACAAATCTGGCAAAGTCATCCTCATCCATATTCACCAGGCACTCATAAAAATCATCTTCTTCATCGTACACATAGTGTGCACACATATCGCAACTGGAAGCCATGTGTTTCCTCCTTCCATCCGTTAACCATCAGGTTTTTACTATTATACACATATGCGAAGCAAAATCCAACCGCTTTAACCCATTTTCTCTGGCAATAATAACCATAATGTGTTATTATTGAAGGAAGTATATAAAGGGGCTTTGCATAAGCAAAAGAAGGAGTGTGTTCCAGTTATGAAGAAAAAATTTCTTGTACTGCTGCTTACGCTTACCATGATATTATCATCTTCTCCATATGTCGCAAAGGCGGCGGATACAGATGATAAGGACAGCAGTAACAAAACCGATACCATAGATGGCAGAACTTATTTCTATGACCAGTTTGACAACAGTGCGTACAGAACCGTCTACAAGCAGATCAACGATGCAGCTCAGAAATTCAACGAGTCGACATCCAATGCTTCTTATCAGGACGGCGGATATTACACAGCATTTACATTGTCGGTCAGCAACAAAGACTGGGAAGTTATCGGCAACGATGGAATGGATCAGATCGTCAACGCTGTGCTCGCCGATCATCCTGAGTATTTCTGGATGTCCGACAGCTATCAGTGCAAGCAGGAATCCTCGGGAGAACTCAGATATACAGCTCTCACCATCGAGTGCTATTCACTGTATGCCAACGGAGATACACGTTCCATATACAAGAACAACTTTGACCTGACCGTCAAGAATTATGCAGCTTCTCTGGATGAGAGCGCAAAGGATTACGAGAAGGTATATCTTATACATAATTCGATCATCAACAAAGTTTATTATGCCTCAGATGCAACATCTAAGAGCAAGGACAACATATACGCATACACCGCAGACGGCGTGTTCAACTCCAAGTATCAGTCGGCAGTCACCTACGGATATGCAAAGGCTTTCAAGGCCATTATGGATTACGTTGGTGTGCCATGTCTGTACATTGAGGGACAGAATTCAGATCTTCTGGACGACTCGATGGACACACAGAAGCAGCTCAAAGAAGAGAGTTACATCAACAACTGTGCATGGAATGCCGTTTATCTCGGCGGAGAGGGGTATCTCATCAATCTCGGTCTGGACGATCCTATAACCACAACAGGTAAGGAGGCATTGTCATATACATACTTCAATGTAACCGACGAACAGGCAAGCAACCTTACAGCCATCACATCAAGACTTCCGGGTATACCAAAGTGTACCGGAACAAAGTACTGCCTCTCAAAGGTTCAGGCAGATCTTGAAGCGGATGGACTGTGGGAGAAGTCAAGCTACAACATAATCGACAAGATACTGGACAAATACGGTTTATCCGTAGTCCTCATAAGCATAGGTCTTATCCTGCTTCTGGTGGTAATGCTCATCAAGAACATACACAAGAGCAGATCGAAGAAGAAAAAGGAAAAGGTTAAAAAGACCAAGACAACAGTGGTTGACAACTCAGAGCTGGATGCAGAGCTGAGAAAGCCGCCTATCTCATAAAATACTAAAATCAAAAAGCTCAATGCTTTCGGATTTCATCCCCGTCAGCATTGAGCTTTTTTCTGTCATTTTTCAAGATATTTTATTTCGTTCACACCCTACTCATCAAAGTTACTCTTGAGTACATTTACGGTGATCTGTCTGGACGCCTTGTTGCCTGCCCAGTCCTCCGCTGTGAGAGTCACTGTTACGGTTCTCTCCTTGCTTGTGTCCACATCCTGAGAAGCTTTAAGCGAATCCTGCACATCCGGATCCTCATCTGTGACATTGTAATAATCACTCCAGTTTATATCCGTTCCCATAGAAACGTCTATCTCGTCCGGGCCGTCTATGTATGGATTTACCTCGTCAACAACATTTATCACAGCCTTTTTTGTCTTGCTTAACTTTCCACGTCTGATCTTATATTTGATGGTGTACTTACCAAGCTTATCCGGTGCAAATTCTGAGTTGTCATATTCCAGCCTGGCATCATTGCTGTCCGGCTCAATATAGTTTGTTATATCAAATATATCACCCATATTATAATCCGTCTGGATCTGCTTGACCCTGAGCATGCTGGATCTCATGATCATCGTGATCACAAGTGCAAGCACTATTCCAACCACCAGAGCCGCCACGACCATCATTTTCGTATTCAGCTCATATCGCTTCTTTTTATTTCTGCTCTGCGCGGATTTTTTACCGGAACCTGTTGACGATCTGCTATTCGCCGGTCTCCTGGTCTTGCTTCCTGAAGACACGGACTTAACCGACTTTTCAAGTGGACGTCCCGTACTTGTGCGCCTTTTGTCCTGCGCAGTTGCACTTTTCGGACGACTCGCCGATGATAAGTGGCTGCCCGATGCCGGACGATTTCCCGACACAGGACGGCTGCCTGATGCTGACCGACTGCCTGACGCTACTCCCTTGCCCGGCTGTGTCTTTTTCACACTGCTCGTTGTTGCACGGCTCACAGTTCCCTTATGAGCTCCTGCGCTCCCTTTATTCTGCCCCATATCCTGTCTGTCTGCCAATTTATATTACCTCCTAAAACATTTGTCTTAACTTTATTCTCAGTACATTATACATAATATTTTACACCCATACAATCATTTCGGATTGCAATAGTTGTAAATAAGTGAGATAATTCAATGAAGACTTACCTGAAAGGAGTATTATATATGTCAATCAATAATCTTAGTTCATTTACGAAGGAGCGTCTTGGTCTCTGTATTGAGAACGATACCATAGATAACAACCTCTACGAGGAATACGGCGTAAAGCGTGGACTTCGCGATCTGAATGGAATAGGAATAAATGCCGGCATCACCAACATTTCACTAAGCCGGGCGTATACAATGGAGGACGGAAAGCATACTCCTGCTGACGGTGAATTATATTATAGAGGTTACGAGATCCGCCAGTTGATAGACGGATTTACAAAGGAAGGACGATTCGGTTTCGAGGAGTGTACATATCTGTTACTGTTTGGAAAGCTTCCGGACGAGAATGAGCTTGCCAAGTTCAAACAGGTCCTCAACCTTGCATACGACCTTCCACACAACTTTATACAAGATGTCATAATGAAGAACCCTACCAAGGATATCATTTCAAATATGACCAAGAGTATCCTTGCCCTCGGATCATACGATAAGTCTGAGACGGATATATCTCTGGACAACGTTCTTCAGCAGTGTCTTATGATAATAAGTGTATTCCCAAGACTCGCTGTATATTCTTTCCAGGGATACAGACATTATGAGCTTGGCAAGAGCTGTTATATACACAAGCCGGATCCTGAGCTTTCATTTGCAGAGAATATCCTGAGCATGCTCCGTTCAGACAGAAAGTACACACAGCTTGAGGCAAAGGTTCTCGATCTTGCCCTTGTTCTCCACATGGAACACGGAGGCGGAAGCAACTCTACGTTTACAACACGTGTTGTCACATCATCCGGCTCAGATACATACGCCACAGTCGCAGCAGCACTCTGCTCACTCAAGGGACCGCTCAACGGCGGTGGAGACCTCAAGGTCATGGAGATGATGAAGAACATACACTGCAATGTCGAGGATGTTACGGACGAGGAGCAGATCCGTGAGTACATCAGGAAGATCGTGCGCGGCGAAGCATTTGACAAATCGGGCGTGGTATACGGAATGGGCCAGCCTGTATACTCTCTGTCAGATCCAAGAGCTGTCATTATCAAGGAGTATGTAGAAAAGCTCGCCGAGGAGAAGCACGAGAAGGACGAATTCAAATTATACGAGCTCATAGAGCGCATCGCACCTGAGGTCATTGCCGAGGAGCGCAAGATCTACAAGGGTGTGTGCATCAACATAGATTACTATTGCGGATTGTTATACAAGATGCTCAAGATCCCTTACGCCCTCTACACACCACTATTTGCCATTGGCCGAGTGGTTGGATGGAGTGCGCATCGTATGGAGGAGCTGATCAACAGCTACAAGATAATGCGTCCGGCTTATCCAAGTCTTGTAGAGCCTAAGGACTACGTACCTATCAAAGACAGGTAATATGCCATGAACAATTCTGATAAATTCGAATATTCTGTCGTCAGGAGCAGGCGCAAATCTATCTGTATCGAGATAGACAGAGACCTCAACATAAAGGTTCGTGCGCCCCTCAGAATGACCGACAGTCAGATCCAAAGCTTTGTGGATTCCAGACAAAACTGGATCCGCAGCCATCTGGAAATCATGCAGAAAAGAATTTCCAATATGTCAGACGAAAAAAATCCAAGCACTGCCCTGACAGATGCCGATATAAAGGCACTGTCAGAACAGGCTCGGATATATATTCCTTCACGTGTAGAACATTTTGCTCAGATAATAGGCGTGACCTACGGAAGGATCACCATCAGGCATCAGAAGACCCGCTGGGGAAGCTGCAGCTCCTCCGGTAACCTGAATTTCAACTGTGCACTGATGAACACCACTCCCGAAATCATAGACTACGTGGTAGTCCACGAGCTGTGTCACAGAAAGCAGATGAACCACTCCGCACTTTTCTGGGCCGAGGTAGAAAAAATACTCCCAAACTACAAGGAGCTCCGTTCCGCCCTCAAAAATTACAGGTGTTAAAGCCTCTACCACTCCATAACCACAGCGCCGTATGTGAGCCCTGCGCCGAATGCCGACATGGCGATCTTGTCGCCGCGCTTCAGGCCGTGCTCCCTCACGAGCTGGTCGAGAAGTACAGGTACACTCGCCGCAGACATATTTCCTGTGTAGTCGAGAGTCGTAGGGAACTTCTCAAGCGGTGCCTTAAGTCTCTTGGCAACAGATTCAATAATTCTTACATTTGCCTGGTGGAGTACGAAGTAATCCACATCGTCGACGGTCATTCCAGCCTTGTCAAGAGCCTCCTGGAGGCACTTAGGACACTGTCTCACCGCAAACTTGTACACCTCCTGTCCATCCATATACAGATAGTCATGATTGATCTCATCTTTTACAAATATATTGTTGGTCTTTCTGCTCTCGCAGTTGAGCACCATACCCTTCTTGCCGATTGAACCCTGGACAATGCTTATGATTCCCTTGTCAGACTCCTCTATATAAGCGGCACCTGCGCCATCTCCAAACAATACGCATGTACCTCTGTCATTCCAGTCAAGTATCTTTGACAGCGTCTCCGAACCTATTACAAGAGCATTCTTCACAAACCCTGTCTCTATATACATCTTTGCAACATTGAGGGCAAATACAAAGCCCGAGCATGCCGCATTCACATCAAACGCAATCGCCTTATCCGCACCTATAGCCGCCTGAACCTGACACGCCCCGCTTGGTGTGTAATAATCCGGAGTGACTGTGGCAAGCACTATAAGCTCCACATTCTCTGCGGACTTCCCTGCCATCTCAAGTGCCCTCTCAGCAGCCTCAACAGCCATGCTCGTCGTCGTCTCCTTAACAGCTATTCTTCTGTTCTTTATACCTGTTCTTGAAGATATCCACTCATCAGATGTATCAACATACTTTGCAAGCTCATCATTTGATACCTCTTTCTCCGCAAGGCAGCTTCCTGTTCCTAATATTCTGATTGCCATTATATATTTTCTCCCTTTTATCCGTTATTCTCTTTATTCTTCCTTGTCTCCAAGCAGCTCAGTCACATACTCACCCCATTTTGTGAGTTTCTTATATCCCTTAGTAAACATGGATGGCTCCACCGTATCGTCATATCCAACTGCGATCCATCCTATATTATGCTTTTCCAGATATCTGGTAAATTTTATTCCAAATACATTTCTGGTGCCCTTCAGCTTCTCATTCTTGACCTCGACATCATCGTCTGCATATCCCCACTCTGTCACTATAAGAGGATAACTTGTCACATAGCCCGACAGGAACTTCTGCCAGAACACCTTGTCTGGGTAAACATGAACAGAGAACGCAGTATTGTCATTCTTCACGCCAAGCTCGTCAAGCCATCCGAGATCATAACAGTAATCCGGACTTCCAACGATTATAAGCTGCTTTGCGCCGGCATCCCTTATAACTCCTATAAGGCTCTCCGCGCATCTCTTCCACTCTGAATCACTCATGCCAACCGGCTCATTGTATATCTCAAATATAACATTTGGAGTGTTCTTGAAATAATCCGCAATGTTCTTCCAGAATTCAGCAGAATAATCCAGCGGATTCTCGTCGAGATCCGGCATCTCATCCCCGGAACCATCTATCGGGTTACCTGTATAATCCCAGTCGAGAATAACATAGTTATCGTTCTCTCCGGCCCAGGTAACTATGCGGTCAAGATATCTCCACATATAGTAATCGTCATTCTTGTACTCCACAGGGCTTATTGGCACCCTTATGGCATTACCACCCTTGGCAAATACATCCTTGTAGAAATCCTCATTAAACTTCTTCTCCTCATACAGACTGCGCGACTCTGGAACCATCACACCCTTGAGAACAACCTGTTCTCCGTCTGCATTCAGGATCTGAGTCCCCTTCGCTGTAAGCATGGTAGGATATTTGTCTGTATCACCGATAAATTCTGCACGTGTTCCCACAGGTGTCAGCAGATCCTGCTCCTTGCCCCGCAGGTACATCACGTACCATATGATTGCTGCCGCAATGATGGCGGCCACGATAACTATCAAAGTAACCTTTATCTGTTTCTTCATAAACGCTCCTCCAATTCAAGCTGTATCTTCAGCCATATACATAAAGTTTACCAAAAAAACACCATCACTTCAACATATGCATGAATAAAAGGCATTCCCCGTGAGATAAATTTCTCACTTGAGAAATGCCTTTCATCTATAGTATATCTGTGATCTACAGATTTCTGAATCTGTCGTATCTGTCCTGTGCGATCTCCTCAGGAGTCTTGTCTGAATACTTCTTGAGGAATTCCTTAATGTTCATCTTAAGGTACTTGCCTATATATGGAACTGACTGCTCATCTGCTCCGCCGTACTCAGGTACGACCTGCTCGATAACGTTCAGTCTCTTGAGATCCTGCGCTGTAATCTGCATAACTTCTGCAGCCTCCTCAGCTCTGTTGCTGTCCTTCCAGAGGATAGACGCATATCCCTCAGGTGAAAGGATTGAGTATGTCGCATTCTCAAGCATCCATACCTCATTGCCTACTGCAAGGGCAAGTGCTCCACCGCTTCCGCCTTCTCCGATAAGGATACAGAGTACAGGAACCTTGAGTGATGACATCTCATAGAGATTTCTCGCTATGGCTTCACCCATTCCTCGCTCCTCAGCCTCAAGTCCACAGAACGCACCCGGTGTATTTACAAATGTAATGATAGGTCTGCCGAACTTCTCAGCCTGCTTCATCAGACGAAGAGCCTTTCTGTAGCCATCAGGAAGAGGCATACCAAAGTTTCTCTCCATGCACTCTGCCATGGAAGCTCCCTTGACCTGTGATATAACTGTTACAGGCTGTCCATCTATATGACCGATACCACCCACAATGGCTCTGTCATCATTCATGGTTCTATCTCCGTGGATCTCACGGAAATCATCGCATATATACTTCACATAGTCGAAACCTGAAGGTCTGCTCATCTGACGAGCACCTCTGAGCTTCTCCCACGGAGTCTTAGGCTCGTCATCCTTGAGTCTCTCCTTGAGGATCTCGCTTATGTCAAATTTCTCATCTTCAACAGCACTGTCAAAGTTAGCATAGCCCTGTCTCTGCTTATGTGTGACGATGAGATCATACATTGTGTCCTTCATCTTGTCTCTTGTGATTATGCCATCTATGATACCATGCTCAACAAGGAACTCTGATCTCTGGAAGCCCTCTGGAAGCTCCTGACCAATAGTCTGCTTGATAACTCGTGGTCCTGCAAATCCTACGAGCGCACCCGGCTCTCCAAGGATAATATCTCCAAGCATTGCAAAGCTGGCTGTCACACCACCTGTTGTAGGATCTGTAAGAATAGATACATACAGAAGTCCTGCATCAGAATGTTTCTTGAATGCAGCGGATGTCTTGGCCATCTGCATCAGAGAAATGATTCCCTCCTGCATACGTGCACCGCCTGAACAGCAGAACATGAATACCGGAAGCTTCTCCTCTGTAGCCTTCTCGACAGCTCTGGCAATCTTCTCACCCACAACATATCCCATGCTGCTCATGAGGAATCTTGCATCACATACACCAACTACAGCAGGCTCACCATTGATGGTTGCCTTTCCTATAGTAACAGCCTCCTTGAGGTTTGTCTTGGCCTGTGCAGCCGCAACCTTGTCCTCATAGCCCTCTGTTCCAAGAGGATTTGAGCTTGGCATATCCTCAAACCATGGCTCAAATGACTTTGGATCTGTGACCATTCTTATTCTGTTCTTGGTCTTAACTCTGAAGTAAGAACCGCACTCATAACAAATGTACTTTGCGTTCTTCACTCTTTCCTTCTCAACTTCTCTTCCGCACTTAGGGCACTTTACAAGCTCCACCTTTGGTGCTTCCTGAATTCCCTCAGCAGCCTTTGCCTCCTCTGCAGCCTTTGCTGCAATTATCTCGGCATCCTTTGCCTTTTTTTTGATAAATAACATGATATTTACTGCTCCTTATACTTCTGTAAGACGATACATGCATTGTGTCCGCCAAATCCAAGTGAGTTGCTGATCGCAACATCAACGTCCATCTCGCATGGCTCCTTACAATAATCCAGATCAAGCTCCTCCTCGCTCTCCACAAGGCCTCTTGTTCTGTGGATATAACCTTCCTCTATACTCTTGACACAGGCAATACACTCGATGGCTCCTGCTGCACCGAGAAGATGTCCTGTCATAGACTTTGTTGAATTGATCTTGATGTCCTTTGCGTGATCGCCAAATGCCTTCTTGATAGCACGTGTCTCAACAAGATCGTTCAGATGTGTGCTTGTACCATGAGCATTGATGTACTGAACCGCATCAAGTGGAAGTCCTGCATCCTTAACCGCATTGGTCATGGCAACTGCTGGTCCCTCACCTGACTCCTCAGGTGCTGTGATGTGGTGTGCATCACTTGAACATCCGTAACCTGAAAGCTCTGCGTAGATCTTTGCACCTCTTGCCTTTGCGTGCTCAAGCTCCTCAAGAATAACAATACCTGCACCCTCACCGAGAACGAATCCGCTTCTGTCCTTATCAAATGGAATAGAACATCTGTCTGGATCTGTTGATGATGTAAGTGCTGTAAGTGAATCAAATGTTGATATACCGATAGGTGTAACTGCTGCCTCACATCCGCCGGCTACCATGACATCAGCGTCTCCGTACTGGATCGTTCTGAATGCCTCACCGATACTGTTTGTTCCTGAAGCACATGCTGTTACAACATCTATACTCTTGCCCTTGAGACCAAACTGGATCGCAACGTTACCTGCTGCGATGTTGCTGATCATCATAGGAACTACGAATGGACTTACACGAAGTGGTCCCTTTGTAAGTATGGTTCCATATGCGTTCTCAAGCTCCTGAAGTGAACCAACACCTGAACCAATACATGTACCAACTCTGTAAGCATCTTCCTTTGTCATATCAAGTCCTGAATCTGCCATAGCCTCCTGGGTTGCCTTCACAGCAAACTGTGTGAATCTAGCCATACGTCTTGCAGACTTTGGATCAATGTAGTCCTTTGCTACAAAGTTCTTAACCTCGCCGACAAGCTTGCACTTGTATGCTGAAGCGTCAAACTGTGTAATAGGTCCGAAGCCATGCTTTCCTTCCTTAAGTGAATCCCAATACTCGTCAACTGTATTGCCGACTGGAGTTATGGCTCCTATGCCTGTTATTACTACTCTCTTCTTCATACTTATCTCCTTGCATTACTTATTCTGCTTTTTATACATATTTAACCATTCAATTATACTCCAACTGTCAAATGTTTGGAAGTCATTGTGTCCATGTTTTTCTATAAAATTTCGATAAACATTCGCATTTATACATATCTCTTACAGTTTTTCCTTTATCTTTCTGAATATAAACTTCTTGCTTATATAATAATTGAGGAATATCACCAGCACTGATGTGAACGTCTTTATGCCCATCGCCCACAGGTGAAGCCTGTCAACCAGTATATAAATCAGGCCCTCCTCCACCACCAGTGTGAACACCCTGCTCACGTAGAATGACACCAGTTCTTTTATGAACTCCCACGCAGTCTCTGCGACAGTGTGGAACACCGATTTTCTATTTGTTATGAATGACACAAAATTGTACAGTATCCATGCCAGGAAGTTGGCCCTGACAGGTTCTATCCCGCATTTGTACATAAATATCCAGGCGGAGCCAAGATTTACCGCTCCCACGACAATTCCCCACAGTATATATATGTATATCTCCCTGGGTATCTTCTTCAGCACTTTATCTACAAACATGTAACTCCCTTATAACATCCGCCTCTTCCGGAAACTCCCGCTCTATCCGCTCGCAGAGACGTCCGTTAAACTCAACCCTTTTCCCATAGTTAAACTTCAGAATATTCTTATATCCCCACAAATGTGTGAACACATCCTGTCTCTCTATATCCGCCGCCTCAGGAAAAAATGAAGCAATGATCTTTCCCTTTCTCGCAGCACACATCGCAAGCAGTCTCTGCTCCGCAAATACCATGTGGCACAGATTTTCCTCAGTCTCCCTACAATTCTCCATAAATTGTATGGAGCTGTCCACATAATAGTTCTTAAATTGCTCCTTAGCCATATATAGCATACAGGTATTTACCGGCGGAACATCCCAGCTCCACAGGGGATCAAAGCTGTACGAACTGTCCATATTGAAGAAGTCCTTGCCGGGATATACATCCGGATATATTCCTTCTCTGTGTATTGCACAAATATCCGTCCCCGCTATGTATTCCCCTATATTCTTCCACACTATAAGGTCCAGATCCACCATGACCGCCGGCATATGCGCCGCCTTAAGCGCATACAGCTTGCCCGCAGCCCAGAACACTCCCGGGGATATGCTGTCAGGAACCTGTATCTCTTTTATGCCGCCATTCCATATATGCGACAATCCCTGTCCCTCAACATAATCAATGGCCCTTGCATCACCGTAAAGTGTGATAGGGCCATTCATTTTTCTCCACATAAGAGCAGACAGGATCATGGTCAAAAGCTCATAATCCTGCATGCTGTAAGTGTCATCTTTACTTTTCTCAAAATAAGGAGCAGTCCACAATATGTGGAATCCCTCTATATCCTTCATATATCCTCCAAGATCCGGTCATGTACTAGATTAGATCCAGTCCATATCCAAACTTAGCATTGCCACCAATCCGGCTGGTCGGTCTTCTGCTTCTGTTGATAAGCTGCCACTCCTGAGGGAACTCAACCATCAGCTCCTGGCTTGTTCTGATTGAATCCATACTGTCCTGTGGCTGCTGTGTGTCACTTTCAAGCACCATCGGCATATTTTTTATACGCTGGCTGCCAAACACTCTGTACTGGCTTCCCGCCAGGTATCTGAAGCCTCCCTGACTTCCAAACAGCAGTCTCATCTGACTGCCATTCCACTGGAACCGCTGACTTCCTATCATTCTATACTGGCTTCCCGCCAGGTATCTGAAGCCTCCCTGACTACCGAATAACTGTCTCATCCGGCTGCCATTCCACTGAAAACGCTGGCTTCCTGTCATTCCACTCTGACTTCCCATCAAAAGCTTCGGGCTTCCAGTATCCACAGTCTGTTTCGCAGCTTCGCATCCAAGCTCTTCGTATCTGTCCTCAAAAGGGATCAGAACTCCACCGCCGAATTCCACACTGAAAGGTCTGCCGTCCATCATGACATATGTCCTGTAAGGATACAGTCTGCCATTCTGCGCTATCAACTTCATATATACCGGCAATCCACTGTCGAGCCTGTTGAATCTGTACGCCTGCGGTGTGGTTGCTTTGACGAAATATCCTCCCGCCGGCAGTGAATATCCAAGCACTGCCTCAAGCTCACCATCCCATTCAATATATACTCCGAATTCTCCAGTCTGGGCATCATAATTCCTGAAGTCAAAATATGCCTTTCCCGTGACAAAAGGAAGCATCCTGGCTATTCTATTGTCAAATAGTGCCACACTCTCGCCGGCACCTCTATTTAAAGACGAATATATGAAACCCACACACAATCTCCATTCCCAAACTAGCCAAAATCTATACCCGACTATTTGCCTTATACTATGTATGGTACTCTATTTCTCCATATAATTCAATTTAATTTGAGGGATTTAACAGTCTTATTTTCCACTAATTTCCTAATTAAAATTACTTGCCAAATGTAAGGACATAATATCTCTTATATCCCTGTTTATCATTTTTGAGAGCCACAAATACTGCAACGCCCATGGTCTTGTATGTAGTATTCAGCATATTGCTGTCATGTGCGGTCGACTTGGACCATGCTCTGAATACGAGATCTCCACCACTGAAACCACATGCAAGATTCTCTCCGTACAACTCGTACATGGAGTTGAGACACAGTGTTCCATTTGGTCTGTAATGGCTGTACTTGTTGCTTATCTCCTTTGCTCTTGTGGTAGCGGTCTCTGTCAGAGATGTTGACACCTTAAGGCTTGAAAGTCCATTTTCTGAACGATGCTGGTTGACCATCTTACTCAGCCTGTTTGCCGCGCCTATATCATAATATCCATATACTCTTGTCTTTCTGCCCTTACCAAGATCGATAGTGTAATATCTCTTGACCGAGAGATCGTACTCTCTCTTATATACAACGCCTCTTCTGTTGACATATGCTATGTAGCCATCGGCTGTCTTATACTTTCCAGCCTTTACAACTCGCTTTGCAGCGCTGTTGAAATAGTAATTGGCATTTCCGATCTTCATTATGAGCTTCTTTGCAGGCTTCCACTTTCTGCCTGTAAACTTGTATGCCTTCTTGGTGCTGTTGTTATAGCTCATTGTGGCTACGCCTTTAGAGCCAAAATAATATCTGCTGCGGTAGACAGTCTTCCACATATTTTTCTTCTGCACCCATGTGTTCTTCGAGTAATCAAAGTCGTATACCTTCTTTGTACCCTTCTGATCTGTATATCTTGAGGTAACATATCCGCCGTCACATACGTAGTAAGCGGTACTTCCATTTACCTTCTTCCATCCTGATGATGTACGTCTGTTTCCATTTGCATCATAGAAGTAGTATCTGCTTCCGTTGAGCTTGTCGATCACATTTGAGACTCTCTTGTATGACTTGCTGCTTGATATGTATCTGTACAATATATTCGATGCCTGATCATACAGAATGGTACATGTGCCTGATCCATCAAAATACATCAGCTTTCTGCCTGTATTCTTCCACAGGTTCTTGTTCATATCCCAGCTCTTCTTTGAATCGTTAAATGAATACTTTCTGAAAATGCCTGATGCCTTGTAGATCCTCTCCTTTACATAGTGGGATCCACCGCCTGTTACAAATACCATATTGTCATAATTTATATGATACCAACCGCCCTTTGTGACCTTGTCACCATTTGAATTGAAATAATATGTTCTGCCATCGTTGAGAATAAGCATCTGGTTCTTCACCTGGACAAGCTTGCCGCTGCTCAGTGACTTTGCCTTCTTGCTGCTATTATCGTATATCTTTTCACACAGTCCGGAATTGTTCAGATAATAGAGAACGTTATCCACTGTCTGCCACTCGTTCTTGCAGATCGTCCAGTCCTTTGAATCAGCGCTGAATCTGTATATCTTGATGGTATCGCCAGAACGTGTAAACTTCATAGCTGCCACGCCATTTTCATCTATAAGATATCTGGTGCCATCATCGGCATCTATCCAGCCTGCAGTTTTCTGCACTTCACCATTAACATAATATCTGAAGTAACCATCCTCATCCTGTATCACTCCACTCTGAACTACATCTGATGCTGTGGCCAGAACTGCCGTGCCGTCAGCTCCCATCTCATCTGCCTGTGTCACCACATTTGTAGAAAAAATCACAATAGCCAATACAGCAATCGCCATAAGACTGCCTATAACTTTTGCCGCCATCAGGCTCTTTTCTCTCTTTGCAATATTAGTCTTCATTGTAGACATCTTTACTGTCCTCCTTTTTATTAAGCATCAGTTTCCGCAGGGAATCTGATGTTTGTGTGCATTCTGCTACGCTCGTAGTATACACGTGTTACATATTTTTTACAAGTATAACTTTTTTACAAGTTTTTTGTTACAAATGTGTTAAGCTGCCCCATCTTGGATTATTTGTCTACATATGGTAAAATAAATCCGCAAAATTCAAAAACAGACAACGAAAAATGTCTGCCAACGGCAGTACAGAGAAAGGATACATATATTATGGGAGCTATTGTTACATTAAAAAAGGGAGAGGGACGACTTCTGAAGTCCGGCGGAGCATGGATATTTGACAATGAGGTCGACACCATAGTCGGCAGCTTTGAGAACGGCGACATCGTCATAGTAAAGGACTTCGACGGTTATCCACTCGGCAAAGGATTCATAAATACCAACTCCAAGATCTTCATCCGCATGCTCACAAGACATGTGGACACCGAGATCGACGAGGCATTCTTCACAAAGAGACTTCAGGATGCATGGGATTACCGCAAGAAAACCGTCGACACCAGTAGCTGCCGTGTCGTATTTGGCGAGGCTGATTTTCTGCCGGGAATCGTCATTGACAAGTTTGAAAACGTGCTTGTTGTCGAATCACTGGCACTCGGCATCGACAAAGTTAAAAATTTGTTAATAAATATTTTAAAAAATATACTTAAAAATGATGGTATAATAATCGAGGGTGTTTATGAACGAAGCGATGCAAAAGTCAGAAAACACGAGGGGATGGATACCTACAAAGGGTTTATTGGTGACGAATTTAACACAAAGGTTCATATAAATGAAAATGGCGTTCGATATATTGTTGATGTGAAAGACGGTCAGAAGACCGGATTCTTTCTGGATCAGAAGTATAATCGTCTTGCTATTCAGAGAATATGTAAAGATGCAAAGGTTCTTGATTGCTTTACACACACAGGCTCCTTTGCTCTAAACGCAGGCATAGCCGGTGCTTCCAGCGTTTTGGGAGTAGACGCTTCAGAACTTGCTATTGCCCAGGCCAGAGAAAATGCAGCGCTCAACGGATTGGAGAGCACTGTCTCTTTTGAGTGCAGAGATGTATTTGATCTTCTTCCTGAACTGGAATCAAAAGGCGAACAGTTTGACGTTGTCATACTTGACCCGCCGGCATTCACAAAATCAAGAAATTCAATAAAGAACGCAGTCAAAGGCTATCGCGAGATTAATCTGCGTGCTATGAAACTCGTAAGGGATGGTGGATTCCTTGCAACTTGTTCATGTTCACATTTTATGGATTTCGAGTTATTTACCAAGACCATAAAACAGGCCGCCATGAATTCACATGTAAGACTTCGCCAGGTAGAGTTCCGCACACAGGCTCCTGATCACCCAATATTATGGGCTGCAGATGAATCTTATTATCTGAAGTTCTACATATTCCAAGTAATAAAGGAGAGATGACACAATGCAACTAATTCAGAGAAATAAGGATTCAGCATATTTGCAATACGACAAGTATGTAAATTATGACAATCCTATCGTCGCTGCAAAGGCAAAGGAACTTGCTGCAGATTGCAAGAGCAGTGATGAGATCATACAGGCATGTTACTATTTTGTCCGGGATAGGATTTCTCACACATATGACAGCAACTTTTCAGTAATAACTATCAGCGCTTCCGATGTACTGGAAGCCAGCACGGGCATCAGCTATTCAAAGGCCAATTTGCTGGCAGCACTGCTTCGTGCCAACAACTTATATACAGGATTCTGCTATATCCGTATCAAGCACAAGGGCGGACTTATGGCTATGCATGCACTTAATGCGGTATATCACCCAGATCTCAAGAAGTGGATACGTCTTGATGCCCGTGGCAATAAATACGGCGGTTTCAACGCCGATTACACACATAATGAGACTCAGATGGGACATGTGATTGATTCAGCAGCCGGAGAGTATGAGTTCAACGACCTCATCGCCGTACCGCTTCCATCAACCATGAGGGTTCTCGAACAGAGTACCAACTTCTACAAGATGTACTTTAACGATATGCCAGATTATGACGCTTAAAAAAATATTACCAGCGGATGACCGCTGGTAATATTTTTCTATACTATATGAATAAGAGGGGAACCGATCCATGTCAAAGACAAAATCCAAAACCATATTAAGAATATCTTTTAACTCACCTGTGGTACTTACATTTGCACTCATTTGTCTGGGAGCTTATCTCCTGAATATCCTCACAGGTGGCAAAAGTAACTTTCTTCTATTTGAAGTATACAGAGCTCCTCTCACCGATCCTTTAACCTACGTCCGCATGTTTGCCCATGTGTTTGGTCACGCAAGCTGGAGTCACCTTATCAACAACATGACTCTGCTGCTTGTGATCGGCCCACTACTTGAGGAAAAATACGGCTCAAAGGATCTGCTCATCGTAACCATCACCACCGCACTGGTGACAGGAATCGTGCATTTTATATTCTTCCCTGGTACAGCATTGCTCGGCGCCAGCGGAGTGGTATTCGCATACATTCTTCTGTCTTCTTTTGCATGTATAAAGGACGGCTCCATACCGCTCACCTTCATACTTGTTGCAGTGCTTTATATCGGCGGACAGGTGGCTGACGGAGTGTTTGTGAAGGACAATGTGTCGAATCTCACCCACATTATCGGGGGGATCATCGGAGCGTTCTTCGGGTATATCTCAAATGTCAGGAGATGATATGACGAACGGACGGATGACATACTCTCCAG
>ENA-OURS01001503-OURS01001503.1-human-gut-metagenome-genome-assembly--contig:-NODE-1503-length-19749-cov-67.725500_pt1 | contig 19749 bp, 11 predicted proteins | sample MGYA00242109_ERZ509010 | MGnify/ENA primary metagenome ERZ509010 (study PRJEB26280, sample SAMEA2338774) | human gut metagenome | biome: human gut; feature: human-associated habitat; material: faeces... | reverse complement strand
TATCAAGAGCCTCAGATTTCGAAAGATTTCTGAGGCTTTTTTGTTTTTCCCACAGATTTCACAGATGCTCACAGATTTTTCCCACAGCTCCTCACAGTTCCTTTTACCTTTTTACCCTTTTACTTTTTTACCCTTTATAGCTCCTTTTACCTTTTTACTCTTTTACCTTTTTACCTTTATATATTTTCCTGTCAAAAATTATGGTGAATCTTCTTTAGTGATGTTTATGTATAAAATGTTAATGAATGGTGGATTTTCATTATAAAATCAGCAAAATTACGTACTAAAATGTTTTTTTCCACCAAAAAGTTACGAAAAATACCCCCCCCTATTCATTTCTTTTTATTACTTTTGCCCCCAGAAAATTCAAACTATCATGTAAACGGTTAATTTTATAATTACCTATTTATATAATAAAAGCGAAATAAATAAATAGACTTAACTAAACTCTTTTAATAGATGGTTAAACGATTGATTTTAGCTTCAGTGTTACTCATATTTGTATCACTAGCTAATTATGCGCAAAACATTGGAGTCAAGTCCAACCTCTTATATTGGGCTACAACAACTCCTAATCTCGGTGTCGAGACTGCCTTAGGCAAGAAGCATACCGCTCAGGTATTCTTTGGCTTCAATCCTTGGAAACAGTCCGGCGGCGACCAGTCAAGCCTTCGTCATTGGCTTTTGCAACCAGAATACCGTTACTGGTTCTGCCAAAGCTTCAATGGTTGGTTCTTGGGTGTTCATGCCATGGGCGGACAGTTTAATGCTGGAGGGGTGAAGTTACCCCTTGGCATTTTCAAATCTCTACGCGACCATCGTTACGAAGGATGGTATGTAGGTGGTGGTGTGACCGCTGGTTATCAATGGCCTCTTTCCAAGCACTGGAACCTGGAAACCTCTGTAGGTTTCGGATATGACTATATCCAGTACGACAAGTTCAAGTGCGGTGCCTGTGGCGAGAAGGAGAAGTCATCTCATGACAACTACGTGGGTCCTACCAAGGCAGCCATTTCTCTTATTTATATGTTGTAACTCATTAAACATAATCTATGAGTATGAAAGATTTTAAGAACTACATATTATTATTCAGCTCTCTTTTGATGGCTATGCCTCTTGCAGCCCAGGATTGCAAGAGTCTCAAGCTGGCTGCCGATAAGATAAAGGTATCTAATGTTCAGATGTCTCATCACAATGACCTGATTACGGTTGCGATGGATCTGAATCTCGATTCCCTGGATCTCCCAACCAACAACCAGCTTGTATATACTCCGATGATCAAGCATAAGGGTGAGCTGCTCAAGATGCCGGAGATTGTTATCAACGGCAGAAGACAGCAGATTATGTATGACCGTGGAGTAGGGAAGAAACAGTTGCAGCTTTCACCTCAGGCTTTGGTGGTGAAGCGAGACAACAAGAAGCAGCAGACCGTGAAGTATCTTGCCTCAGTTCCTCTTTCTTCTAAGGAAAGAAACTACGATCTCGATATTCACGAAGACCTTTGCGGTTGTGGTGATCTGCAGGATGGCAACGATTTCACGGTTGCTCGCCGTCGCCAGCCGGTAGCTTCCTTCGTCCGTCCGGAGGTAGAGGCAATCAAGGTTCGTCATCTCGATAAGCGTGCTTATATCGACTTCCCTGTCGACAAGATAGAGCTTCATGCTAACTACCGTCGCAATCCGGCTCAGTTGGACAGCATTGTAAGAACCATCAATGCCCTGAAAGATGATAAGAACCTGGAGGTGAGCGGCATCAACATTCATGGTTATGCTTCTCCTGAGAGTCCTTACAGCCATAATGATTATCTGGCAAAGAACCGTGCCAAGACCCTGACCGATTATGTTCGCCGTATGGTAGCCCTGCCAACCCAGCTCTTCACCGTTTCTTCTACGGCAGAGGATTGGGATGGTCTCCGCAACTATCTCAAGGAGAGTAACCTGGAACATAAGGCAGAGATTCTGGCAATTGCCAATGATGAGAAGATGAATCCGGATGCCCGTGAGCAGAAAATCAAGAAGCTGTATCCGGCAGAGTATCGCTTCATGCTTGATACCTGGTATCCTGCCCTCCGCCATTCCGACTATCACATCACTTATAAGGTGAAGCCATTCGATGTAGCTGAGGCAAAGGAGATTATCAAGACCAAGCCACAGCAGCTCAGTCAGGAAGAGATGTTCCTGGTGGCTCAGACCTATGAGCCTGGTAGCAAGGAGTTTAACGAGGTGATGGAGATTGCCGTCCGCATGTTCCCAGAGAACGAAACAGCCAATCTGAATGCTGCCAATACCCGCTTGAATGCTGGTGATGCAGTTGGTGCCAAGGCTTATCTTGACAAGGCTGGCAACAGTCCTGAGGCTCAGAATGCCCGTGGTGTATATGAGTCGTTGATTGGCAATGACCAGCAGGCTCGCCATTTCTTCGGCTTGGCAGCCAAGGCAGGTGTCAAGGCAGCTCAGGAGAATCTCGAGAATCTATAAAAGGTTATAAATAGGAATAAAAATATCAATTAGATTAAATGAATCAATTATGAAAAAATCTTTATTGTTTTCCGCAGTATTGGCTGGTCTGATGCTCGGTTCTTGTTCAAGTAGTGATGACTTGAATGGTGGTAATAACACAGGTTTCAATGAGAATGGTGATGGTTACGTTGCTGTTGCGATTAATCTTCCAACACGTTCTGGTGTCACTTCACGTGCCAATGATGTTTTTGGTGATGGTGATGCTAACGAGTATGAAGTAAAAAATGCAAAGCTTTTGCTTTTCAATGGTGCAGATGAAACTAGTGCAACTTTTGTGCAGGCATATCCTCTCACATTAAAATCAGGTGAAGCTGGTGATCCTAATAAGCAAATTACTACTCATTATGAGCAAACAGTTAAGATTAGTAGTTCTGGTCTTACAAAGAATATTTATGCTTTGGTAGTTTTGAATGATAATGGTCAGAACTATACTGTAGGTGATAAATTGTCTAAGATTTTGGCAGTAGAATCTTCTACACTTAAGAATAACGGTTTTTTGATGACTAATGCTCCTTTATCAACAAAGGTAGGTGCAGCTTCTTTTGATGGTGCAGTTAATACTTTAGTTCCTGTTACTAAAGATAATATTCAGAAGACTCCTGAAGCAGCAAAGAATAAAGCTGTTGAAATCTCTGTAGAGCGTGCTTTGGCAAAGGTTGAAATGGGAACTGCTATGACGGCTGTACAGGATGGTGAATTTAATGGTACAGTTAAAGAGGCAACAGGTGTAAAAGCTGGTAGTAAGAAAATTTACTATACAGTTACAGGTTGGGAGTTGGCAAATACCAATACTAAGACATATTTTTCTCGTACTTGGGACAATACATGGGCTGGTTATCAGGCTGCAAGTTCTACTTCATACCGATTTATTGGTACAAAGAGCTTGAATGATGATACTAAAATTCCTGCTTCAGAATTGTATCGTACATATTGGGCTATTGACCCTAATTATAATGCATTTACAAGTGGGGCTTTAGAGAACTCTCAAGTTGCTTCTGTCAATAAGGATAAAATCAAGTATTGCTTAGAGAATACATTTAATGTTTTAAATCAGAAGATTCAAAGTACTACTTGTGCTATTGTTGGTGTTCAGTTCTTCACTGCTGATGATGATGCAGCTCCAACCAAGTATACCCCTATGACAGATTTCTATACAGTAGATTCAGATCCAACAGTTGTATATGACAAAACAACTATCGAGAAATTGATTCTTGGTAGATATGTAGCGGCAAACTCTGCTAAATTGACTCCTTGTATTGATGGTACTGTAAGTGCAATGGATTTGTTGGAGGTAAAAGAAAATTCTACTGGAGCAGGAGTTGTTTCTTATACAGTAACTGCTAAGGCAAGTAGCAACTGGATTACTGCTAAAAAACCTACAGAAGAAACGTTGGATGGTTGGAAGACAGAAGTAGATGTTAAGGATTTAGAGCATGTTAAGAACGGTATTAATTACTATTATGTTCCAATTCGTCATTTTGATGATTCTGAAACTCCTTGGTCTGCCGATAATAAATCGACATCTTACCCTGATAATGATGGAAAGGCTGAGCAGAATTGGTTAGGTCGATATGGTGTACTCCGTAATAACTGGTATCAGCTCGAGATTACTAATATTGCTGGTTTTGGATCAGCTAAGGTTCCTGATTTGAAGAATAATACAGATGATGATGATAACTTGAAGGAGTACATCGCTGTTAAGATCAACGTCCTCTCTTGGGCTAAGCGTAAACAGAGCGCAACTCTCGGTGAGTAATTTGATTAAGATAAAATATAGAAAACAATAATTGATTAGCGATATGATAGCGCAGAAGATAAATAAATGGTTAAAGGGTGTCATGGCAGCTGCCATGACCCTGACCGTCGCGACCTCATGTCACGATATGTGGCACCAGGACTACAGCGACTGCCCTAATGGTGTATATGTGAAGTTTAAGTATGATTATAACCTCCAGCGTGCCGACATGTTCAACGACCATGTTGGACAGGTAACGCTGTATGTATTCGACGAGAACGGAAACTATATAACTCAACAGACCGAGACGAATTCTGCGCTATCATCGCCTCTCAAAGACCCAAATTATGTGATGCACGTCGAGAACCTGCAGCCAGGTAAATATCAGTTCCTTGCCCTTGCCGGACAGAATGCATACGCCGACCAGTTAACTTCAGGCCGCGCCAAGTTCGTTCGTACCGCTCCATCGGCTACAGGAGATAAGATGCAGACACTGGAAGTGAATCTCGACCATGAAAATAGGGGAGAGTATGATGAGGTTGTCAACAACAGCCTTCCTCTCGATACCCTCTGGCATGGTAAGCTGCTGGAGGCAGTAGAGGTATCATCCTCAAAACCTTCTTATGCAACCATCCCTCTGGTGCGTGATACCAAGAAGATCAACGTAGCGCTTCGTGACCTTGATTCTCCACAGGATATGGATGTCAACGACTACACGATGACCATCGAAGACCATAATGCCCGCATCCTTTGGGATAACTCTCTCGATGAGAGCCGTAAACTCATTTATACCCCTCATGCTACATGGAATACGGTAGATGAGACAGAGCAGGGCAAGATAGCCCATGCAGACTTTATGACTTCCCGCATTCTGAAGCACGAAGATTACAACCTGGATGGCCGACTCCTGATTAAGAGTAAGGAGACCGGAAATACGGTAGTCAATGTAGACTTGCCAGACCTCTTGAGCCGTCTTCGCACCAGCGAGGAGTACAGTTATAGTGCACAGGAATTCCTAGACCGTGCCTACGATTACAAACTTCAGTTCTTTATCCAGGGTGGCAAGCTCAAGTATTGCTATATCACCATCAGTGTGAATGTACTGAGTTGGAGCAAGCGCATCCAGTTCGAAGAACTCCATTAAAACTCTCGAATCCAAATAGAATCGAAAATAAAAAATATTAGTCCTACTGGCTTCTTGTAAGCCCTAAAATATAAAGTATATGTTTAAGATGAAATCGATAATCCGCTCATTGCTAGTCCTTTTACTGGTAATGTCCTTCACATCCTGTGTGAGAGACAATATCAGTGACTTTCCAATGCACAATGGGGATATGAAAACATATCTTCAGGTACAGGTGACAGTGGAAAATAGTGGATATACACGAACGAGTAGGGCTGTATCAGGACCTCAAGGAGGTGAAGATGGAGATGGAAGAGAACAAGGAATCAATAAAGAAAATGATGTCAATTCCCTTACCGTCTTACTATATAAATCTGATAAAGATGACTTGTCGGAAGCTGATGCAACAATAGATTATGTATATACATTTATCGGTTTAAAGTCATTATCATCTACGAGTGGTGTAACTTATACTACTGGTCCGCGAGAAATTGATCCAGTCATTGTTGGTAAAAACTATCATGTTTTGGTTATCGCCAATGCTGGTGATATGACTTCCAGATGTAAAGGAAAGAAGATAAGCGAAATCAGAGATATGCAAATGGATAAGGTTTGCACTCGCAATGATGTTATCGCCAATTTCACTGATTTTGTCATGTCATCAAAGACAGATGCAAAGATAGATTTTACAAAGGAAGGTTCAGAAACAGATCCATATCGGGTAGATGTAAACATCGAGCGTTTGGCTGCCCGTATCGACATCATTCCAAATGAAACTTATGATGCAGCAAGCAATGCTTATTATTATAATGTAATGGATGGAACAAATGTAGTAGGCGGTTTTAAGCTCGAATCTGTTACTCCTAGCAAAGTCTTGACAAAGGGAGAATACCTGATAAAGCGAGTTTCTTCAGATGCAGCTGTATCTGCAGTTACTTATTTCGGATTGGAAGAAATGGATGCTACTACTAAGGCTTCTACTAATTATGTGGTTTGCCCTTGGACAAAAGATCGTGCAGGTCTTACTCTCTCGAATGCCGAAGGTCCTGCATCTTTATATAATGTAAAGAAGACAACTTCTACCAGTACTGCTGTAGAAGAAGCATCTTACATCCTCGATTATGTGATGGAGAATACAACCACCGATAACACCGAGGCTAATTCTACTGGCCTTATCTTTAAAGGCAAGTATTATGAAGAAACAGAATGGGATGCAACCAATAAACAGCCTAAAGCTGGTTTTACAGGTACTGATAAGGAATATACCTACACCATTCGTCATAGTGACCCAAATGGTACTGGCCCTTCTACCGCCCCAATGTATTACGGTATCGTCCGCAATAACATCTATCAGGTAAAGATAGAAGGAGTGGTGGGAAAGTCTAAAGGTATCAAGTTGACCATACATGTAGTCCCTTGGGCACATTACGACCATGGGGAAGTAATATATTAAACTCTTAGAATAATTTACAAAGTATAACTAAAATGAGAAAACATATAATGAAATATATGACTTGCCTGGTGATGCTGCTGACGGTTTTTGCAGCATGTTCGCCAGATAGTGATGCTTCTGATCCGGGAAGTATCACCAACAAGACATATACTCTACATTTTAATTTGTCTCCAGTATCAGGAAGTTCTGCTTCTTCCCGTGCAGAAACCTATACTGCAGGAAGCCCCAATACATGGGAGGACGGTTCTAAAGAAGAGAACATGAAGAGTTGGACAGTTGTCTTTGTAAAGTCTGATAAAACGGTAGCGAAAGTTGTTAAGCAGCCAACCGTAGCAGCAGGCAAAGATAAGGAAGATGTTGTAACAGTTACCGGATTGGAAGCAGGAACCTATTCTGTCTATTCTTTTGCCAATATCTCTGATGATGATCTCGGTACGATTACGGAGGGGGCTCGTTCTCCTGACTTCGATTCCAAATCATTTGCTGTCAATGGTAATGATATGGATATTAAAGCGAAAGGTATTCCTATGAGCAATAAACAGGAGGTAACTATCGGCTCTGATGGTCAACCGAATGTTAAGCAATTATATGTAGTAAGAATGCTATCCAAGATTACTCTCAAGTTCCGCAATATGACAGGTGGAGATATTACCGTAAATAAAGTGAGTATCAGTGATATTACAAGCAATCCTGCTACAGGAACAGAAAATGTCAAGTTGCTTCCGGCAAAGCCAGTTTCATCTGCGAATGTTCCCCAAGCGCCAAATTTGGTAGAGAATGCTAAAAGAGATGATTTTACGCATACTATTACATCTGGTTTGACAGTAGCCAAGAACACAACTGATTATGATACAGATAACAGTCGTTCGGTTTCATTCTATGTCAACGAGAGTAAAGCAGGCAATGCTTATCCTTACTTTGTAGTAACGCTCGAAACGAATGTTGGTTCACAGCGATATTTCATGTATACCGACTGGAATCAGATAGCCCGCAATGACCATCATGTCTTAAAGTTGGCGCTGAGTGATTATAAGCTTCGACTCAAGGTAGAGGACTTTGGATCTATCGGTTCGACTCCGTCATTGAAAGATGACGGAAAACAGCTCAATCTCATTTTCCATGATTTAGAGGAGTTCCATATCATTCCTTCTGTTACGAAGTATAGTGATGGATCATCAGTCTCTTTCACTGATCTTGAGTGGACGAGACTCTCGGAATCGGAGACTGGAGCAGAATCAAAAGCCTTCAGTACTAAGCCATATATAGTAACTGATAAAAAAATAATAGAAGCTGCAACATTAGGTGAGTTAGGCAAGAAGATAGGGCCAATCATCTATCAGCTTTCAGTAAAAGTTAATGATGGAGTTGATTCACCAACGCTGGTATATCGGGTAGCTATCTCTCAGGATTTAACCTGGTACTCAGCAAGGCGCCATAACGGTGCATTTTGGATATGTAAACAATAATACTTATATTAAAAAACATTGAAGCTTATGTTTAAGTCTAAGATTTTTAATAGTGTAATGAGATATATGTTGGTAGCAATGCTTGCATTGCTACCAAATACTATATGGGGATTAACGGAGATTTCTAAGTATGCTCTATTGGATAATGGGAGCTTAAAAGTTGCCGTTGATGGTGTAATCCCATCTGGCAATTATTCTTTGTGGTATATAGAGAACTCTGCAGGTGAGAAGGTCGAAATAAATTATAATTGTTGGGCAGGTGCTCTTAATGGGAATGTACTTGTGGTTAATAATAATATTAATTCTTGGGATAAAGTTGAGATATCTGCAAAAGATGGTAATACTGCAAATTATCATCTAGTGGTTATGACATCATCAGATGAGAAATTAAAACAATTGGATACATCTGTTGCTGAAAAGAAAATCACTTTTAAGTTGGTGTCACAGAAGGATATTCCTTTGCTGAAAGATTATACAGGTGCAAACAAAATGTCTGTAACAGATTTTGTGGCAGATGGTAGTACATCTTATTCTTTTGATCTAGCTTCTTCTTTAGAGTCTCTATTATCTTTATCTTCTACTTCTGATGGAAGTTCATTTGATACGAGTTCTAAGAAGATTTATTTGCGTATCAACTTGCGCAATAAAACAACCAATGCTACTCTGAAAGCTAGTGAATATAAAATAGAGAAATCTACCGAATGGGGTAGCTATAATGAAGTTAATAATACAACTTTAAGTAATAATAGCTGTAAGAATGATAAAGGTACTTTTTATTATTCTGATCAGCAGACTTCTGCTAATAGAAAACTTTTTGGATATAAAATTACATTACAGAATGCTGAAGATGTGATGTCTAACTATGCGATAGACGTCTATCTTTCTGATGAAGCTGCAGATGTTAGTAATAATACTCTTCTCCAAGAGCCAACTCTTAAGGCGAAGATTGCTTATAATTTGTTGTCTCAATCAGAGAAGGATAAGTTGACTTTTGATGCAACCGATGATTCTTCATTGGATGCTTCTAAGGTTTTCAACTTCCGTCAGGCATTCTTTTTGAAGACAGCAAATGTACAACTGCTTACTGAAGAAAATAAGCAGCGACTTTGTAAAGCTCTTGGTGTAACCGATTTGAGTAAAGTAACTAACCTCTATGTACGATGGATGATTACTGACAAGAGCGGTAATGCTATATCTGGCATTACTGCATCAGGCTTGACTCTTCGTAAAGATAAGACAACAGAAAAAGAAATATATTATACATGGTTCTCTGAGAATGCAGCCAGTACTTTGTCTGCAGCGTTGAATCCTACCTTCACTTTCCCTAGCACAATGTCATGGGATAATTTGAAGGTATCTTGTGTTGTTTCCAATACAAAACTGGTTGAAGATACGAATGTAAAGTATGGTGTCATGATTAAGGAACCTGATGCGTTCAACATCAAGTTTAACGTCAGCTTGGAGGAAGCTCCACTCCTTAATGATTTGGATGCTGCGTATTCAGCTAATTTAAAGACAAAACTTCTTTATCTTAAGGAGACAACAATAAAGAATAAACAACTTGTCATTACCGATATTGCTTCACAAATAAAGGATTTTAGTCTCTATACGAAGGATGCTAGTGGTAATTACGTAGCATCAGCTACTAAGCCAATATACTATCGTGTAAGTATTATTGATAAAACAACGAACAAGCCAATTAGTTCTATAAATTATTTTACAGTGTCTGAAGCTGGAGATATTAATGGTGCAGTTTCTTCATCTTTCGAATGGGAGTACAAATACAAGAATTCAAAAGGATTATTCTATTATTCAAAAGATAAGACTTCTGTTCCTAAGTCAGATTTATATATTGCGTTTGGATATGATAATGAAACTGATTTTAAGAATAGTCGTATAGAAGTATATTTCTCAGATGAAGCCCCAGTGCTTAAAAATTATCTTGTTGTCACAGAACCAACAATTAAAGGTAAGTTGGTTTATGATATCAAGAGTGCCACAGATGCGCCTTTCAAGCATTATAAGGGTTACGCCAATGCTGATAACGATTATGAGGTAATTGATGCTTCGAAGAATCAGCTACGTCAGAAGGTGTCTACATGGGAGTATACCTATGTTGTTGATAAAACTGACCATAAGACTGTGTCTCTTATGTTGCCTATACAGAATTTCGAATCCTCTGGTGACAATTTGGAGCCTTTAGGTTATTTCAGATGGTATAATTATGATACAGATAATGCATCAGCAAACTTATCTGTAGAGGGATCTTCTTCTCTATTGAATTCTGTGAAAGATGCAGATAATGTAGATAAGGGATTGATGGCTTTCAATTTGATGCAGCATGCTGTGCAGTCAACAGTGGGTGTAAAGTATACTCGTCCTAGTGACCCAAATTGGAAGGGTGAAACTATTGCTTGTGACGTAAGCCGCTACATTGATGGAATAGATGCTACTGGAACCTATATGGAACATGAACCAACCTTATCCATCAGATACATTTTCCATATTATTCCGTCTACGCAAATGGCTGAAATTCTCCAGGAAGATCTTGTAAATGATAGCAAGGACCTTACGTTTGAGGATAATAAGAATGTAACGGTAGGATTTAAGGATGATAACTCGAATATGACTTTGCGATTGGATTTTGTAGATCCTAAAATGTATTATTTCTATCCAGTTACCAATACTAAAAAGCATGTATATTATCCTGCCGGTTCAACTGAAGCAGATACAAATGCAATTATCGCTGAACGTAAGATTACGGAAGCAGACTTTTCTTCTGATATCAAGAAGGCTTCCACGATAGAATGGCGAGCTTATAATGGTACCAGAGACAAAATGTGTATTCTTGGAGCAGGTAACGTTCCTGATTTCCCACGTTTCTTTGATTTGAGTATAAGTCTTCTGAATAATGCAAAGTGGACTGATTTGGATGGTGGTATTGTTACCAAACCAACCTTTAATCCAGGTGATCACTTTTACGTAGTGGCTTATGTTAAGGATGAGACTGGGAAATTTAGTAGCCCGATGGCCAATTTCAGTATACGATACTTCCGTTTCTATCCAAAGACTTTCGAAGAAATGGGTGCTGATGATGTGACTCGCCAAATATCTTATCTTGATGAGAACTATAACAATATTGCAGTTGTCTCTTTTGATAATGATAGTCCAGAACAAACATTGTCTGCGCCTACAAGTCCTGATGATAATCAAAGTAAGAATCCATCAGCATGGAACAGGCGCAGTTATGGTTTTGTTTATAAGGATTTGATTGATAAAAGTGCAAATAAGAATGACAACACTAATGTATTTTATAATACCAAACATTCTCCTCTGCATGGTGAATATGGTATTTATAAGACAGCCAATATAGAAAATATCTCAGGTGCTGGAAAAAATGGTACAGATGGCTACGTGTGGTATTCGGATAAAGAACTGCATGATAGAACTTACGCGCTTACAGGAAAATCTCAGTCGGGTTCCTTCCTTTATGTAGATGCTTCTGATGAAAGCCGTACCATTGCTTCTGCAGAGTTTACTGCAAGTCTTTGTACTGGTCAGCAGATGGCATTTAGTGCTTGTATTGCTGATATGACCTACGAAAATGTCAAGCCTCAGATTATGTTTAGGTTATTTGGCTTAGAGAAGGATGAGTTTGGCAACATAAAGGATAAAAAGTTATTGCATTCTTTCTCTTCCGGTGCATTTGGCACAAACCGTCTTAGTTCTGAAGAGGCTAAATGGTATCAGGTATATGGTAAGATTACGATTCAGCAAGATGCACAAGCAGAAAAGTATTCTGACTTCCGTATCGAGATTGATAACTATAGTAAGGGTACAAAAGGTGCTGACTATGCTGTTGATGATATCCGTATATATTTAAAGCCGGCCAAGGTTGAAATCTATCAGGACCGACCAGCCTGCGGTAAAACGGGTACAGGTAGCATCAAGTTGAAGATACGTGCCATTCACGAAACTTTGAATGCTATACTTAACCATAAGGATACGAAGATTCATTACCGTTTAGTGAACGAAGATGGTTCCCCTGTAACAGGAGAAGGTCTTTACAACTATTCGTTAAAAGGACCTGATGATGCTACAGCTAAAGAAATTACGACGAACAAGAGCTATGCATCTGTTGATGTCTTTGATTCAGAGGAAACCTGTGCAAAGTATGAAATTGATGGTGTCAACATGATAGAAAAAGATGCTGATGGTGAAACCTATATCATCCTGGCTAATCATCCTTTCAAACTCACAAAGGGTAAGAAGTATTATGTGTCAATCTGTGCTGATAGTGATCCAGATGCACCTAATGCAAATTGGGGTAAACCTTCTGATGTCTGCTCTATCTATAGTGCTATATTTGAGATGATTGGTCAGACACCAATGATTACTGATACTGATGGTAAAGTCATTACAGAGTATCGTGTGAATTGTACTGATTCTGACCCTAAGGTTAAACTTACAGGTAGTCTTACGACAATTAATCCTGTTACTGGCGAAAAGATTACGCTTACTGATGTGCCATTCTTGTGGTATATTGATGACAGCAGTACGCCTGTCGATGCAACACCATCAACAACCATTGAGATACCTGTTAGCAAAATAGGATATGGTGCTCATAAAATTTATATGAACCCAAAAACGAGTACAAAAAATGCTGATGGGGATATGGTATTTACTGTTAATGGTGTCGAATATCTGATGTGTACAGAGAAAATTCCTGTGCCTCTGCGTATTGCTAAAGATGGTCCGCAGCTAAACTTCGGATTCAACGATGTGGATTATCCTTTCAATGAAGCCAGCTATGGAGCTTCGCTTCGTATCGGTTTGCCACAATTGAAGAAGCTGAAGGAAAAGAATGGATACTTGCAGGTTCCATTGCATAGCGCAAGCTACAAAAGCGGGGAAAGCGACAAGACTTTGACATTCATTGATGATAGTAAGTCTACAACAGGTACGGCTTCGGCTGATGTTTATGTTGCAACTACCAATGATCCATTGTGGAATGCAGATGGGGCAACATTACTGTCAACTCCTGTTGCAACATTGGGTTCTAAGACTCTTCCTGAAATCGTGGCAAATACACAGTCTACCCTCGACCTCAAGTTCGCTGATGATGTCTTGAATAATTTCCACGAGGGATACTACTACGAGCTTAGATTCGTCTTCGAGCAGGGTGCTGCTTCTGCGGCTACTACCAGCTGCCCTGGCGAGTCTTATCTCAAGTTGAAGATTGTACCGGAGTTCATTACCTGGACTCCTACTGCCGATGGTGGTATGAATGCTAACTGGAATAATGATGATAACTGGCATCGCTCATCATCTACAGAATTGTATGATGATAAGTATACAGATTATCTGGCTTATGGAAGCAGTATGTCGGGTACACCAACTTCAGCAAAGGATATTCCTACGCTGAACAGCTATGTGCCAATGAAGTTTACCAAGGTAACCATCGGCAATCTGAATGGTTTGCCATTCCCTGACCTCGGTAATATCGTTTATCGTAGCACCAATCAGATTGCTACCAAACTCACCAATGGCAAGGGTAATGAGGCTACGAAGTATATCCAGTATGACATCATGGCGTTCTGGGATGAAGCAGCTGCTGATAAAGGATTGGAAGCAGGTAATCTGAAGTGCGAGAAGTTCTATGGCAATACCTGCCATCAGATTTACTTCAAACCTCAGGGCGAGCTTCGCGACCAGTGCTATCTGGTATATGACAAGGCTTGGGTAGAGAAGGAACTGGTGCCTAACAAATGGTACACCATGGCTTCGCCTCTGCAGTATATCTACGCAGGTGATATGTATGTGCCAGCAATTGATGGTCAGCAGAAGACCAAGGCCTTTACGGATATCAAGTTTGATGATGGTACTGCTGCGTATAGCCGAAGCAAGTATCCGGTTTATCAGAGAGCTTGGATGAAGAGTGGAGTAGAGGAGATCACACCTGAGAGTTATCCTGCATCTCATTATCCTGAAGGTGCAAAGACTGATGATATGAATCTCAATCTCGGCTATTGGAGCCACGTATATAATAAGATGGACGAGAGATATGCCGCAGATGGAACAACATTCGGTGGCTTCGCTATCAAGGCTGGTAATGCGCTCTTGCCAAAGAGACCTACAGATGGTACTCCATTGCCAAATGCGATTCTCCGTTTGCCAAAGGAAGATACTAACTATCAGTACTTCGATTATGATGGAAAAACGACTTCTGGCAATAAATCTGCAGCCGTTGAAAAGGGCACAGGCCATGGCAAGCTCCTCGTTGCTTTCAATAACGATGAGAAGCATCTCGCTGAGATGACTCAGAGCTTGGAAACTGAAAACAACAGCGGTTTCTATCTCGTGGCTAATCCATATACCTGCTCTATCTCGATGGCTAAGTTCTTCGAGGCTAATACTGGTTTGCAAAAGGCAATATGGATGGTAGAGAATGGCGAGGTGAAGGCGATTTCCAATGCAGAATTGGATAAGCAGAACTATGCTATCCAGCCTACTCAGTCGTTCTTTGTCAAGAAGAAAGGAGGCGAAACGGTAGAAAATGTAAGGTTCACTTCTGCGATGTATGTTGACCGTACTATCACTCCTGGCCTGTTGATGGCATCAGACTATGTCAAGAGCATTGAAGCAACGACAGAGAATTCTAACGGCCAGACCTCAAAGGCACGCATCGCTTTGCGTCCGGAGGCTTCTGCCGACTATGATGACCAGGAGGATGTGGATCTCTTGTATGATCAGAACCTGAAGGATGTTCCGCAGGTTTATACCGTTGCCGGCAACGAGGCGGTGGCTGTGAATGCTGTTCCTAAGTTGTCCTGGATTCCGCTCGGTATCGTGAGCCAGCAGGCAGAAGAGGTTTCACTCACCCTGAAGGGTGTGAACAAGCTCGATGCTCCGGTTTATCTCTATGATGCTGCATCGGCAAGCTTTACAGAAGTTCATGATGGCGAGGCTGTGAAGGTGAAGGCGGGTGATCACGGAAGATACTTCCTCACCCAGACCCGTACCTCAACCGGCATCGACCGCATGGAGATTGAAGAGCAGAGCGCACCGGTGAAGGTTTACTCACCAGCTGCAGGCATGATCGTTGTTTCTGCCTTGGGTGGTGAGAAGCTCGACAGGGTTCAGGTATTTACATTGGATGGCAAGATGGTTCACAGTTATCAGTTGCCTGATAAGCAGAGAATGATTCTCCGTGTTCCATCCGGCATTTACATCGTGAAGGCTTCTACCCAGTCCTGTGCTCAGGCTAAGGGTCAGAAGATTTCAGTAAGATAGTATATTCTGGTTTTTAAATATCAATACTTATTTTTTGATAATCCTTTTATACCCATTATCTGATACCTTACTATATATAGGGGCATCTTTGTTTCTTTGGTAGAGACGAAGGTGTCCCTATCATTTTTATTATTTTTTTTAACACGCATAATTTGCTAGTTCCCAACAATTATCTTATATTTGCAAAGAGTTTCTGTGTCTCTTATGTAGAGATTCAGATGAACGACATCAAAAAACGAGCTTGATTCGCATGATGAAAGAGACAAATATACACTCACAGGTTACGTCCACTATTGCAGGGGACGACGGCGAAGCCGTGGCAAAAAGTGAAGAAAACGCTAAGAAAAAGGTTCCGGAAAAGCCTAATGAAGGGCTTGAAAAACCTGCTGATGCAGGATGGTATGTGGCTGTAGTGAGAGTGAATTGTGAAACGAGAATAGCTGATTCTATACGAATCAATCTTAATCACAATCATGTTTGGTTTGATTACTGGATTCCCAAGGTAAAAGTAGTTTATATAGACAAACGTTCCAATAAGCGAAAAGTGAAAGAAAAGCTATTTCTTTCCACCTTTATCTTTTGCAATGTTTCTCCGAGACAACTTGACAAAATCCGCTTCCGTTCGGATGTGTATAAGATGCTGACGATGCCAGGTCAAAGGAAAATATACCAAATTCCCGACCAGGTTGTTGCCAACTATCGATATTTTGTAGAGAATGATGAAGAGCCTGTCACTGCTGCCCCTGTTCCTTTGAAGAAAGGAATCAAAGTGCGAGTGGTAGCAGGCAGCATGAAAGGTGTGGAAGCATACGTACAGAGCTATAATGGCAAGAAAGCCGTCATCGGCAGCGAAATCAAGTATATCAGTGGTGCAACGCTTACGATAAGTAGAAATTTACTCGAAGTCGTTGAAGAAGATTAAGTTGTAGATTGATCTTGTTGCATAAAAAAACTATGAGTTATCTGAGTAAAATGTTATAGTAAGTTATAGCAAAGCGGTCCCATCCCGCACAACCATGGCGAAGACCTTTGATGCCCCGCCAACCTTATAGCGTAGCGGTTCTGAGCACCGAGTTGGGCGGTTACATCCTTCCTCCTGACGAGGAAGGCTTGGTTAGGATGTGGAGCTCCCTTTGGCTAAAGGGAGACGGAGGGATTCGAAAAAATCGTACTTTTGTCGCTAAAATGTATGATTATGGCAAACGACAATAATATACAGCCTATGGCTGATGATTCACAGATAGTACTTTATCAACCAGACGAAAGCATTAGGTTGGAGGTGAAACTGGATCAAGATACGGTTTGGCTCAATCGTCAACAAATGGCGCAGTTATTTGGTCGTGATATCAAGACTATAGGTAAGCATATCAACAATGCTCTTCATGAAGAGCTAGCTTCTGACCCAACAGACGCAAATTTTGTGACAATTGAAAATAGTAAAAATCCAACTGTCGCAAAATTTGCGATAGTTCAAAAAGAAGGTGGACGTTTGGTTACTAGACAAGTTGAGTTTTATAGTCTTGACGTTGTTCTATCTGTTGGTTATCGTGTCAAGTCTAATAGAGGCATTCAATTCCGACGTTGGGCGAATGTTGTTTTACGTGACTATCTTCTTCAAGGTTATTCCGTGAACCGTCACTTAATAGCCTTACAGGAGAATATAGACAAGCGTATGACCCATATTGAGGATGTCCAGGCTAAGCAGCAACAGCAGCTTGATTTCTTTATTCGGACTTCGACACCTCCTGCAGAGATGGTCTTCTTCGAAGGCGATTTCTACACAGCAAGAGTTGCTTTAGAGAACCTTGTTCGTTCAGCCAATCATCGAGTAATCATCATAGATGGCTATGTTTCATCGCTAACCCTGAGTGTGTTAGATGTTCGTAAACCGGAAGTTTCAGCGACAGTTTATACTATAGGTGTAGGTAAAGGAATGCAACGTCTCATGGATGAGCATGACCGCCTCTTCCCCGATAATCATATAGACATCCGAAAATGGCGTAACGAGTCCCATGACCGCTGGCTTATTATAGATGACACCCTCTATCATTGTGGTCATTCATTAAACGCCAATGGCGGTCATAAGATTTCCGCCATAACCCTGATGGGCACCTCTCCAGAGGTAATCCTCTCAAAAGTAGAATAAAAAATAATATTCCTCATTCGAGCGACGACAAGCGCAGAGCGATACTGCAATGAGGAACAAAAATGGTGGTCTCAATCTGTAAGCCCTCTCCATGCACTCACTTTCAACAATATAATTGCAAGCTGATCCCCATAACAGCCAGGCGGTCCCATCCCGCACAATATGGCGAAGACCTTTGATGGTCCGCCAACCTTAGAGCGTAGCGGTTCCGAGCACCGAGTAGGGCGGTTACATCCCTAATCCCTATGGTAGGGATTTAGGGCTTGGGTATAGGGTAAGGACCCCCTCTTCGCAAGAGGGGGACAGGGGAGTCGAAACAAAACTTACGTTATGAACATAGAAGAAAAAAAGCAGATTTTATGCGTCGCTTCAAGGCTTCTAGGGAGCGAAAGGCAGAATACATAGCACAAATGGAAAAGCGAATGCGTGATGACTATCGCCGCAGAACCGGTAAGGAAGCAGAATCATTTTGTGTGTTGTAATGTTTAGCCCTAAGCCAAGTATAGGTTAATAAATGCATTTTTTCTCTTAATTCCTTGGTGTTTACGTCAGAAAGTAGTATCTTTGCAGCAGTCTTTATTATAGGAGGTTATACAATGATAGAAATAAAAGAAACATTAGTTATTAAAAGCGATTCCCCAAAGGTAGCAGAGTGGGTGAAGCGTATGAAGGCATATAAGGCAGCTCAGCTGCAAGATATGGCAAAACGAGGATGCGAGGTTTGTGATATTGCTATGTAATGGATGCATTTGAATATAGATTTACAAGCAAAACGGGTGATATATATATCGTGCGAATTCTGAATGATGGAGCGAGATTTTTGTCATCCGAAATAAATTCCGCCTTAGAAAAGTCTGATGTTGAGGTATGGGGAATATATCTCAACAGAATAGGTAGTTATAAACATGTGACAGGGATTCGGGATTTATCACTTATCTCTAATCAAATTTATAGCTTCTTCAGGTCTCATGACAATGCGATATTGTATTATGTATGCGATGATATAGCCGATGTTCCGATGAATGCTCGTAAAAAGGCAGAAGGCTTTTCGGTACAGTATTATCGTAACAGACTTTTTACAAGTTTGTTTCAAAAGCTTCAAGGGTTATTAGATATGAATGTTGTTGATTTACCAATTTGCATTGATGCTTGTGGTAACGATATGTATATTCATATAATGGTTCGCGAAGAACAATTGGATGTTGCTAAGAGAATCAAGCAAGACGTGCTTGATGGTTTTAGCAAATAGGGCATTGCTCTTTTGTTCCATTTTGGAACATATGGTCAATGGCGGTCATAAGATTTCCGCCATAATCCTGATGGGCACCTCTCCAGAAGTAATCCTCTCAAAAGTAGAATAAAAAATAATATTCCTCATTCGAGTGGCGACAAGCGCAGAGCGATACTGCAATGAGGAGCAAAAATGGTGGTCTCAATCTGTAAGCCCCCTCCATGCACTCACTTTCAACAATATAATTGCAAGCTGATCCCCATAACAGCCAGGCGGTCCCATCCCGCACAATATGGCGAAGACCGCTTTGGTCCGCCAACCTTAGAGCGTAGCGGTTCCGAGCACCGAGTAGGGCGGTTTACATCCTTCCTTCTGAGGTTTCTGTCCCCTACAAGGGGAACCGAAGGGGTCGTAAAGACTATTGAGAAGGCTTGGTTAGAGGTGGAGCTCCCTTTGGAAAGGGAGACGGAGAGGTAGAAAAAAGCCTTTATCAACAAGGAAGGACGGGATGATTTGCATGCAAAGCCATTTTGACAATCATGTGATGTAATCAGAATGAATACAACGAACAGAGGGGAACGACCAAAGACTGGTCGTTCCCCTTTGTTCGTTTAGAGGCAATTGTATCAGGTGTATCTGTCATCTCAATTATCGGCTTGCGGTAATTGGTGGTGAGGAGGGACTGGAAGATGATGCCAACGCCAAGATACTGGCAGCCCTATAAGCTGCAAAAAAGAATAAAAAGAGGGATTTTGTAAAATGAACCAAAATGAACCATTTTTC
>ENA-OURS01001501-OURS01001501.1-human-gut-metagenome-genome-assembly--contig:-NODE-1501-length-19763-cov-2.132636_pt1 | contig 19763 bp, 17 predicted proteins | sample MGYA00242109_ERZ509010 | MGnify/ENA primary metagenome ERZ509010 (study PRJEB26280, sample SAMEA2338774) | human gut metagenome | biome: human gut; feature: human-associated habitat; material: faeces... | reverse complement strand
CAGGTCATGTTTGCAGCAGTCCTTTTTTGAAATCCGAATCAAAAAAATTAAAAGAGTTTACTCATCGTGAAGCAGTCTGTTTTGCGCATCCTGGTTCACCGACTGCCAAAGATCCTCTGCGGCGGCTGCTGTTTTGCGGCTCAGAATGTCTTCACGGGCGAAAGTAAGCCTGCGGTTTCGCATAAGGACTCTTCCGGCAGCCATTGTCATAACGCACTCATGCCCGCTCATGCCGAAGATAATATGCCTGTCCGTATTCACGGCACTCAGCGGCGTGTACGGGATATAATCCATAATGATTATATCCGCAGCCGCACCTTTTTGAATCCTTCCGATCGGGATTCCGAACGTGCGGGATGCAATCTTGGCGTTCCCGTCAAAAAGAATGCGTGCAACTTCCGGAAACCCGGCGTTAGGCAGGCCTGCGGTGTGTCTCAGTTCACTCAGCGACATTTTTGCAACTTCAAGCATATCGGCTGCATAGGAGTCGGAACCGATGCCGAGAGTAATGCCCTTTTCAAGTATTTTGAACACGGGGCAGCATCCCGTGCTGTTAAAAAGATCCGATTCGGGACAGTTTACAATGCTGCTTCCGCTTCGGCGGATAATATCAAGCCCGACATCATCCACATATGTGCAGTGTGCAAGCAGCGAATCGGGTGTGAGCACACCTGCGTTCTGCAATCGCTGAACCGGGCGGCAGCCGTATTTCTGCGTGGAATCATAAAGATCATCCGGGCTTTCGGAAACACTGATGTGAAAACCCGTGCGCCCTTTGTTGCGTACAACGCATTTGCGAAGCGTTGCATCCGACAGCGTAAAGGATGAATGCAGCCCGAACATTGCGCGTATTGTCGGAATATTCATTGCGGAAATGCTGTCATAAAAATTCAGGTTTTCAGAAATTGCAAGTTCGCTTTTTTCGTTCCCGTCGCGGTCGCTTGTTTCATAGCAAAGGCAGGCACGTATGCCGCAGTCGCGAACGGCGGAAGCAATCGAACCAAGGCTCCCTGTCGGTTCAAAATAGCTTGCATGACTGTCGAAAACGGTCGTGACTCCGTTTTTAATTCGTTCGGCAATTGAAGCATATGCGGACATTTTGACAAGGTCAAGCGTGAGATGCCTGTCGATGGACCAGCGGCCGTTATGCAAAAATTCATAGTATTCTGCCCGTTCGCTGACGGGAAGATCAAATCCGCAGGTCAGAGACGAATAAAAACGCGTGTGTGCATCAATAAAACCGGGCATTATTATGCCGCCGCATGCATCGATAAACTCCGCACGCGGATATTTTGACACAAGTTCGGCCGTTGTGCCGACTTCGGCAATGCGGCTCCCAACGACGACAACGCCGCCGTCCTTCATGAAAAATTCATCCCCGGGAACCCTCGTGATAAGGCTGCCGTTCGCAATAAGATACATCGGTTCCTCCGTGCTGCATACAAACACCGATTCACAAACTGTTTAATAAATAAACCCGAAAACGCACTGAACGAATCGCTCCTTGCGGAAAAGGATTTAAATTCTGTTTTTCGCAAATACAATTTGAACTCAACGCGAAATCGACCTTGCGTGCTGCACTGAAAATACGGCGCGCATTCGGTATTCGCAATACATTTGTTCACAAAAAAATAACGCACATATTAAAATCATATCATTTTTCCGGACGGTTTGCAACTGTTTTTTTGTATAATTCGAAAAGTGAAAAAATCTTTCGTTTTCCCCTTGCAAAGCCAACGGGAATGTTGTATAATTAAAAAGTCGCATCCCGTTCGAGGTTTTGCCGCACGGCAAAAGTGGGTGTGTTGACGGCCGGGTCCCGTGCAATTTTCTGCCGTGAACCATGTCAGGTCCTGACGGAAGCAGCATTAAGCGGATAAGACGATGTGCCGCGGGGACGCCTGGCAGGAGCATCCATTCCCTTGCCGTGTGCAGTTCGCTGCTGAAGAACGGGTGCGATTTTTTTCTTTTAGATACAGTATCAAAAACAGCACAATCAAATTGAATTATTGAATTGCTGCGGCTCGGACTGGTGCGGAATGTGGATCCCGCATCGGTTTTTTTGCGCTTTTTGCTTCACATTCGTGACATTCGTGACTTTTATGTGCGTGACTGCCGTTCCGAAAGCTTGTAAACGGCAACAGGCTTTTCGCCGCAAAATTCAACGGTATAACCGTCACCGGGTGCCGGCGTGAAGGCGAATCTGCCGTTCGGATTCGGAAAAAAATGCGCAAGCACGCCGCCGATAACGCCGCCGTGGGCAACAACGACTGCATCAACCCCTTCGGAAATGACGGGTTTCAGTGCCTCAAGTGCGCGCGCCGTGACCTGCGCACCGCTTTCGCCGTTTGGACAGATGTTATCCTCATTGTTTCCTGAAATCCATTTGATATATGCAGGATCATCCTTCAGTTCGGCATAATTCCGCATTTCAAAATCTCCGAAGTCCGCTTCACGCATTCCGTAAAGCACACTGTGCGGAGCGTCCCCGTAGATTGCGCGAAAACTCTGCTCGGCGCGCAGCATTCCGCTGGTGTAATAACGTTCGGCGGTCGGATAAAAGCCCGTTTTTGCACGTGCTTCAAGTTCTGTATAACTTTCGGGAAGAATGGGCAAATCGGTACTGCCGTAATAAATATGCAGCATGTTGCCGCGGGTCATACCGTGCCTTATCAGAGTCAGCTTCATTGTTGAAAAACTCCTTTCGCTATTTTAACCTTTCGGGAAGTCCGCAAAAAAGCCGTATCACGCTGTCTGCTTTTGCCGCAGCCTTTGCAAGGGCGGCGCCGTGCAGCTCGCGCCAAAGGCGATCCTTCTCGGAGAGAGGAACAACGCCGCAGCCGATTTCGCGCGCAATGAGTGCAGTCCGTTTTTTTTCGGACAATGTGAACAGCGGTGCAAGAAAATCATCGTCAAGCCGTTTGACTGCCGCGTCAAGGCCGGCATATTCGGCGGCAATTTTTTGAGTCAATGCTTCAAAATGAATGTAAACATTGCTGTTCCCGCCGATAACGGAATCGAAAACATTTGCTTCGGGGCACTGTGCGGCGGCAAGGTCGAGGACAGCGGCGGCATTGAACCCAAGCCGCTGCACGGCATAGGTCAGCTTGCCCTGATATGCGCCTCCGATAATCAGCGTCAGCCCGCCGCACTTATCAATTTCATATGTTTCGTTTGAGTTCATATAAATACCTGTTTCAGTTGTTTTTTGTCGATTCAATTGCTTTAATCCGTTCACATGCGGCCAAACAGAAGCAGTGCCGCAATGCCCGCAAGCTCCGCAAGTGTAAGCGAAAAGCCTGAAATATCTCCGTTCATGCCGCCGAGCTGCTTTTTTTCGCGCAGAATGCAAATCCAATATACCGCAACAGCCGCAATCGGCGCAAAACCGACTTTGCCGCAGAGCAGCGGGGGAAGTACAAGAAAGAGTGCGAGCTGAACAAAGAGCGAAACGACGGAGGCCGCGCTCCGAACAGCTCCGCTGTACTGGCTCGTTTGCATCGGCTTCAGCGTTTGAACCGCAATCCCGGAACAGGCGCGTGTGCAGGCGGGCAGAACCGCAAGCGTCAACAATGCTTTGAAATCGAAAGATTCGAATGAGAAAAAAAGACTCCATTGCGCGGCGGCGAGCAGAATCATGCATATGACGGCGAACGAGCCGCAGTGGGAATCCTTCAGTATGCGCTGCCGGGTTTCAAGATCGCGCCGCGAAAGCACAGCATCGCAAACGTCCATGAACCCGTCAAGATGCAGAAAGCCGGTCACAAGCCACGGCAAAGCGCAAAGAATCAATGCGCGAACGGCAGAGGGTAAATTGAGAGCCGTGCAAAGGTGAGCGGCCGCAGCCCAAATTGCGCCGACAATAAGCCCGATGAGCGGCAAAAAGCCGAGCATTCTGCCGCGTGCAGTTTCATCCCAGCGCCTGAAGGGACAGGGGATTGCAAGAAACATGCCCCATGCCATAAAAAAACCGTAAATAAACAACTTCATAACAATAAAATAAAAAGAAACAAACAGTCACTGTATGCGCGTTCAGAACGTCGGAACATCTCGAAGAAACAACGCATTTCCCTTTATAGTTCGCGTGATTCCCGACGATGCTTCAACCACAATATCGAATTCGGAAGCAAGCTGTCTGCAAACAAAAGCCAATGCTCGGCGGTAGCTTTCGGTAACAGCGTCATATTGCATTCCGTCACGAAAAATGTCATCGCATACACATATAAAATGCATTGCTGCGTTTGCAATTTCCGACAGTTCGGCCGCAACACGTTCCCCGGCTGCAAAATCAACGGAAAAATCGGCATCTTGTGCAGGCGGGGGGAACATTTCGTTTGCAAGCAGAGCCGTCACACTGTCAAAAAGTACGCAGCCTCCGCGAACCGATGCGGAAAAAACGGAGGTATTTCGGCCGCATTCGATGGTTTCAAAGCCCCAACCGGCTCGCGCTTCAAGGTGGCGCGCAATGCGCTTTTCGTCTTCCGAATCGGAAGGTTCCATCGTTGCCCAATAGTACGCAGGGCAGGAGCCGCGCGCCGCAAGCATCCTTGCAATGCGCTGAGCCGCCATGCTTTTTCCGCTTTTGCTTCCGCCGACTATGAGTATTTTCATTTTCGCTCCCGAGTTTTCAAACGGTCTTAACGCAGAACGCCGATTCGTTTCGAATGTTTTCAAGGTAGTTATCGTTGATGCTGGCTTCCTCAAAGGTTGCCATATCGTTCATTGCCGCACAGGCGGCGCGCATGACCTGAAACGCAACAGGGCAGCCGCTGCCCTCGCCGAGCCGCATGTTGAGATTAAGCCATGGTTCCATGCCAAGTTCCGCCGCCGCGGCACGATAGCCGATTTCATATGAAGCATGGGAAAGAAAAACAAAGTCGCGCACCGTTTTGCAGAGCCGAACTGCCGCAAGTGCAGCAGTAACGGAAATCAGTCCGTCCGCAACGGCGGGAATGCCGAACAGTGCACAGCCGATGAATGCGCCTGCCATTGCGGCGATATCAAACCCGCCAACCTTTGACAGCACGTCCAAAACATCCGTTCCGTTGGGTCTGTGCAGCGCGACTGCATCTGAAATGACACGTTTTTTCAGTGCAAATCCCTCGTCCGTAAGCCCGCTTCCGCGCCCGGTGACGCTTTCAACAGGGAGATTCAGCAGGCAGGCAAGCACAGCGGCGGATGTTGTTGTGTTGCCGATACCCATTTCGCCTATGCCGAGTGCATCCGCGCCCGAGTTGTGCGCACGCTCGGCTGCCTCGATTCCGATCGCAATGGCATCGACAGCCTGACTGCGCGTCATTGCGGGCTGCTTTGAAAAGTTTGCGGTGCCCAACCCCAGTTTGCGGTCAAGAATGGTTTCGGGAACACTGTCGGAATTTATGCCGACATCGATAACTTCAACATCAATGCCGAAGTCCCGCGCAATTGCGGACATGCCGGTTTTGCCGCGAGTCATATTTATTGCCTGCGCAAGCGTCACGCTCTGCGGAGTTGAAGCAACGCCCTCGGCAACTATTCCGTTATCGGCTGCGAACACAACTATGCGTGTTTTTTCTATGCGATTGCACACGCGCCCTGTAATTCCCGCAAGTCGGACGGAGATTTCCTCAAGTGCTCCGAGGCTTCCCGGAGGCTTTGCAAGCTTGCTCTGCCTTTCCTTTGCGGCAGCTTTTGCGGCCGAGTCGGCGGGGCGAATGCGGGAAAGCAATGCTTTCAGTTCGTTTTCGTTCATAAGTTCAATCCACTGTATATATTTTGCATATCATGAATTATTTACTCAAAAAGCCGTTTTCAACCAGCCAAACAACGGACGGCGCGGCAGTCATGTTTTCAATCGTAAAGGTTGCATCCGGAGATTTTCGGATGATATATTCAATCGTTTCCCGCATCGGAATATTTCCGCTGCCGAGAGGATTGTGAAGATCGTCCCCGCCGAAATTGTTGTGCAGGTGAACATGCATAAGTTTCGGTGCGAATCGGTCGATCCAATGCGGCAGCGGGGTTTCGGAAACGCGGCTGTTTGCATGCCCAATATCAAGGCAAAGCCCGAAGCGCGAATCGTTAACTCCCTCGGCAACCGCCGCTGTGATTTCCGGTTCGGGTTCCATAACGTTTTCAAGCAAAAAACTCATATCGTTCGGTGCGTTTTTCAGAAACACGCCAAAACTTAACGGATTCGTCAATGAAATACTCTTTATAGTAAACAAAAGGTATGAATCCCGAGTGAAACACAATTCGTTTTGCTCCGATAACATCCGCCGCAAACAGTGCTTGGTCAAATCGCCGCCGAACAACGTCGCGAACCAGCGGATCTATTGCACACGGAGAAAGCTCCGCAAACGGGGCGTGAAGCAGCAGCCGCAGACCGCAGCCCGATTCGGCAGTAAGCTGCGAAACGCGGCGAAAATGCGCCGCACTGTCCGTATCCATGTTCGGCGCATAGCAGAATTCTGCAATTTCAAGTCCCAGCGAGTGTTCCCGCGCAGCAGCAGCGCAGTCATCCGCAATGGTTGAAACGAAAAGTTTTTTTGAAAAATCAAAAGTCATTTTGCATGTTGTAAGCTTGAGTCGGTTTGCATCCGTATCAGCACTGTATCCGCACTTTCCGCACCGCTGCAACAGCACGAACGGTGATGCATTCAAGATTACCCTCCGGACCGGTTCCTTCGGGCGTTGTAAACTTGACGCCGATATTTTCCGGCGGAACGCCGAGAGCCTTGGCAAGGTTTGCACGCATTGCTTCGCGGAAGGGCGCAAGCTTCGGCTTTTGAGCCGTTATCACGGAATCGATATTCACAGTTTCAAATCCGGCTGCGCGAATGCGTGCAGCGGCCTCTTTTGCAAGCAAAAGGCTCGATATGCCGCGAAATGCTTCATCACTGTCGGGAAAATGCTGTCCGATGTCGCCGAGTGCGCATGCGCCGAGGAGGGCATCAATCACGGCATGAGCAAGTGCGTCCGCATCGGAATGCCCAAGCAGTCCGAGTTCAAACGGAATTTCAACGCCGCCGAGGATGAGCTTTCGCCCGGCTGCAAGGCGGTGGGTGTCTTCGCCGATGCCGATTCTGAACATATTACTTACCTCCGTTGCTGACAAAGCCGGGCTGTTTCCCGAGCGCGGCTCCGCAGAGGATCTTGCGGACACATTGCCCGAGGGGAGCTTCCGCTCACTGCGTTTTGAAAGCAAAAACTCAAAATACGGAATGTCGTCCCGCGTTGTGAGCTTCAGATTCTGTTTGCTGCCCGGAGAAAAATGCAGCTGTACTCCCGTTGAGCGGCAAAGGTCGGCATCATCCGTGAAGCTGCCGACGGCCTTGCTGTATGCATTCAAAAGAATATCTCTGCGGAAACTTTGCGGGGTTTGTGCCGCAAGAAGCCTGCTTCTGTCAAGCGTTTCTCCGGTATCGCCGAAACGAACTGTGTCCGCAACGGGCACGGAAGCAATGCCGCAGCCGTATTGCTCTGCGGCACGCAGGCTGGCTTTAATGGTTTCTTTGTCAACAAGGCAGCGGGCACAGTCGTGAACGGCGGTAATCGCACCCGATGCTGCGCGGACGGCATTGAATACTGACTCCTGCCGCGTACTTCCGCCGCGAACGATTTTCACGGGGTAGGGTGCGGAATTTGCCGCTGTAAGTGCAATTTCCTCCGTGTCGGGCGAAACGGCAATAACGGCTTCATCGGCAATTCCGCAAAAAGCTTCAACGCAAAGCTCAATGGGTGTTTTGCCGTAAAAACGCATCAGCATCTTGTTTTCGCCCATTCGCGAGGATGAACCGGCCGCAAGCAGAATTGCGGATACTGTAGTTTTTTCCATGCTGTTTCGTGCCTCTTTCGGCTGCGGTGTCAATCCGCATCGGTATTCAAACTGTCTTCAATGATTCTGTACATGCTGTCCGCTTCCTCTTTGCGAACGGTTTCGCGCACGGCAAGCACCTCGGCCGTCAGCCGCTTTGCGCCCATGCGAACGCTGATTATGTCCCCTGGGTTAACATCGGCTGCGGGCTTTGCAACTTTGTCGTTCACCGTTACCCGTCCCATGGAACAGGCTTCGTTTGCAACGGTCCTGCGTTTGATAATTCGCGAAACCTTAAGGTATTTATCAAGTCTCATCAGGTGCTCCTCTTTAATGATTATTCTTTAACATAGGTTTTTCCGACGGATGCGATAAGGTCTTTGTCGTACACAATATCGGCGTCATCCATCCATGTATCAAGCAGCTCGTCCCATGCTTCGGTATCGCTTGTCGCTTTGACGATCGCCGTTACTTTGTCAATCACATCAGCAAGCTTAACTTCGCCGGGCGTCTCGTCCGCACCGCGGTAAATGATATGCAGGCTGCCGTCCGTGTCGGTGAACACATCCGAGTATTCACCGGGCTTAAGCAGCGAATAAATCTCCTTGACGGTTGAACTCCAGTCACCCTTTGAGGAGCTGTGTTTTGTTGAAATCAACTGCCCCTTTGTGCGGAAGGTTTCGCAGCCCCCGTAACTGTCGCTGCCTGCAACGTATTCGTTCTCTGTATACTTGAGCATGACCTGAGCAAAGTCCGCTCCGTTTTCAAGCTCTGCAAAGGCCTTGTCGATTTTTGCACGATAAGGCTCAATAAATTTATTGTACATTTCATCGCATTCAGCCTGAAGCGTTTTGTAATCTGAAATCAGCTGCGCAATTCGCTCGGAATTTGCGCCGTCACCGTTTAAGGCATCCGTAAAAAGCAGGGATGTGCATTCTTCACGCAGCGAATCAAGCTGTTCGTTCTTTTTTTTGTAGTCATCGCCGAGTTCGCCTTCGGGAATAACAACAATATCCATGATTCGGGAGTATCCCTCCGGAACAACAAGCGCGGGTGCGGCATCATCGTAGATACCGCAGTATTTTTCAAAATACTCTTCGTTATCTTTATACTGCCCGGGATTGGAGGCATAAAGCTCCTTATCCGATTTCAGCTGCTTTTCGTACCAATCGGCAATGTCTGCATCCGTCACGGAAAAATCTTTGCAAACATAGTCCTTGTATGCTTCGATAAGCGCCGTGTTGCGCAGTTCGAGTTTATATTCCTCGCAGTATTCATCATAGGTCATGGTTTTGCCGGTGTAATATTCGGAAAGCTCCGCAATGGCGGCATCGAAATACTGCTGAACAGTCTTTGAATCGTCCTTGGCATTGGATTCTTCGGCAGTTTTCATATACTCGTCATATATCTCTTTAAGTTCGGTTTCCGCCTGTGCATCGGATTCCGCGATCTGTTCATCGGAAAGCTTAAATCCCTCCTGCTTTGCCCGGTACAGAACCACCATATCCTTAACAAGATATTCAAGCACCCAATCGCGGAATTTTTGCAGCTCTTCCTCGTTGCTGACGGGATCATAGCCCATTTGTTCCATGTATGAAAGATATGAGTCGAAGGCAGCCGTATAGAGGGCGTAGCTCACGGTTTCGTCCCCGATAGATGCGACTGCAGCGGTCTTGTCATTCGGAACACCGTTTTTGTCGTTATTATTGTTCTTGCATCCGCTGAAGCAGAACAGAAAAGCTGCTGCTGCAATAAAACAGACAACACGCATGAATGTCGAAGTTTTTTTGGAAAAGCCGGCGAAAATGCTTCCGCATCCCGATCCTGCCGCGGCTGAGCAGCCGGGCTTGCGGCGGTCGTTGTTTGTTGCGGTCATAGTGTGTGATTCCTCCGTTCTGAGTTTTGGAAAAACGGAACCCCCTGATTTTTGATTAACGATTATTCAGAGCATTCCCGAAAATCAATCGATATCGGAAGCAGCGAAAACCGAGGCTTTGCTGCTGACGCTTAAGAACTGCCGAAAACTGCACATTAATTCTGCCGCCGGCAAGCGGTGCGCCGAGAGTATCCATTCCGCTGTCTATTATACAGCATTCAGCCCCGTTTGCCAATGAGTGCGGGAATAAATCACATTTTTCCGCCGAAGGGACACATTCGGTGCCAAAATCACGGTTTCTCGTGCCCGAATCGCGGAGCCGATAAAAACAGACAGCAAAAACAAGTTGAATATAATTTTAATAAAAACTCTTGCCCAAATCGAGGTGAATGCTGTATAATACGATTGATATTTTATGTACATGCGTAAGCGGGAGCATTCTGTGTCCGAAGCGCATGAGCCGACAGTGCCTGCTGCATTGTTCGGGATAAGGAGAAAGCATTGACTCGAAGGAAATTTTCAATATTTACCGCTTTGTTCGCTGCACTGATCGCTTTTGCGGCTGTTCTTCCCGTTTCAACGGGGTTCGCCGCAAATGCGCAGACTGTTCATGGCAATTCCGCCGAAATCACCGTTCTGCCCGCAAAAAACGGAACGGACGCGGCAAGCATTTCGGCAAACCCCGCATTTTTGTCCGGTCCCGGACAGGTCACCGTAAGCATCACGCTTCGCAACCCGGGCGGTGCTGCGGGACAGGGGCTGGATGATACCGCAACAGGTTCCCTGATAAAGGAACCGTCGGATCCCACTCCGACTCCGACATCCGAACCGACATCCGAACCCGAGCCGTCAACTCAGCCCGGCGGCGGTGTGTACACAAATGTTTCAATAATCAACACATACGGCGTTTCTTTCAACACTTCCGATGTTCCCGCGGGGGAATCGCGCACATTTACCGGCACGATGAACGTCACCCAGGAACAAATCGGCGAAACACTGCGCTTTACAATTGCATGGTTCGATACGGCAACCCAAACCGCAGGTTCGCGTGAGTTGACTCTTGTCATTTCCCGTGCGGATACGGCTTATCTTAAGCTTTCACGCAGCGTTGACAAATCGATTGCTTCGGCAGGTGATATTGTCAAATTGACGTATACGATGATAAACACGGGCGCTAAAAAGCTCAACAGCATTATCCTTGTTGATAAGAATGTTGCCGGTACACAGGCAATGCTTCCCGCATTCAGCCTTGCCCCGGGAGAGAGCCGCGTATTCACTTACGAATACACAATGCGCACATCAACCGTAACGAGCAAACCGACTGTATCGTTTGTTCCCGAGGGGTCAACAAATGCCCTGTCGGTAACGCTTTCGGGGCTTACCATCGGCCTTATAAATGCGCAGCTCACCAAAACGGTCGAAATCGGCACACCCACACCGGACGGCGTTGAATTTACACTGTATCTGACCAACAACGGCAACCAGAGCCTGAATTCGCTCACCGTTACGGACGATCTCGGAACCGTTGTTCAAAGCGGTTTCAGCCTTGCAATCGGTGAGTCGAAAACCATTAAATATTTCGTCAGAAACCCCGAAGCCGTTCGCTATGTTGTGTTCAACATCACCGGCGTTTATTCGTCCGGCATTGTGTTTAAGGACAACACAAAGAGCTACACTGTTCGCCCTTACATCGATCCGACAACTCTCGGCCTTGAGTTCCGCGCGGAAGTTCGCACTCAACTCAATCGAGAGAATATCATTGGGCTGACTTTCACCGTCACAAACACGGGAAGCACTCCCTACACCGATGTTGTCCTGACCGAAAAAGAACTGGATTATGAAATCCACAAGATTGCCGTTCTTGAACCCAACTCCGGCGCACAGTCATTCAATATCGATCTTAATGTCGGCGGAGAAAGAGATCTTGTGTTCTTCCTGACGGCTCTTGACGCTTCGGGCAACACGCACATGTTTGAGGCGCATCTGACCGCAAAATATATCGATGCCGAAGGCACCGTTCCGAACGAACCCCCGGCAACGGGCGGGGTCACGGTCGTTGACGATCCGAATATCGGCAGCAAGCTGGACGGAATGCTCACAAAAACGGGAAGTGCGCTGAAAGTATGGTACAGTATTCTTATCATTATTGCGGCAGTTGCGCTTATCGCGATCATTGCCCTTGCCGCTGTTGAAATTTACAAGCGCAAGAACGGCGGAAACGCAAAAAAAGCACCGCGCAGACGCGCACAGGAGGACGATGAAGACTGATAAGCCTGATTAAAAACCAAGGCTGAGCGGTCGATTCATTCAACTGCACCGCTTCAGCTTAAACAAGTGACTGTTTATATGACCCGCGCCGGCGGGCGGCTCAGAACGGGTTGCCTGTTGAGCTGCGGGTTTTATAATTTGCCGATAAACGGCATCGGTGAACCGAACCGTGCGGCGGACAACAATCCAAAACAGATAGAAAACAAAGGAGAATAAGATATGCCGAACACTCAATTCATTATCCTGCTCATCATTACGGTTTTCAGCCTGTTGGCGGGAATCGTTTCGGCTGTTGTTTTATTTGGGCAGCTGAATGCAAAAAAACGCGAACGCGCAGAGCTTGAGCGCAAATTGGAAAATACGGTCGGTGCCGCAATGAACTCCTCCGTCGGCAATGCATCGGCGGAGATTGAACGCAGACTTCAGGACAGGCTGAAGGAGCTTTCGGACGCACTTTATCGATACAACGAACAAACAAAGAATGATTATGAACGATTTAAAAATGCTTTAAATGAAAGCATTGCTTCTTCGATGCGCGAAACCGCTTCCCGCCTTGCGGAGGCACAGACAGCGGCGGCAGAAAGAATCTCCGCAGAACAGAAAGCGTTTTCGGAAAAACTGAATACCGAACAAAACGCGCTTTCCGAAAGGCTCTCTTCCGAACAGAGGACGCTTTCCGACAGGCTTGCCGCAGGGCAGGATTCCTTCGAAAAACAGATTTCGGACAGACTTGCTGCTCAGAATACCCTGCTGAAAACACAGGCGGAGCAGGCGGAAACGCGCAATAAGCATTTTGAAACGGTCTGCACGGAAAAACTGGCGGCAATGGATGCGAGCGTGAAGCTCATGACGGAACGCAACGAAAAGCAGCTTGATGCAATTCGCGGTGTTGTTGACGAAAAATTGCAGGAGACGCTCACAAAGCAAATCTCCGAAAACTTCAAGCTTGTTGATGAACGTCTTAAACAGGTCTATCAGGGGCTCGGAGAAATGCAGACGCTTGCAAGCGGAGTGGGTGATCTTAAAAAGGTTCTTTCAAATGTCAAAACACGCGGCACGCTCGGCGAAATTCAGCTCGGCGCAATTCTCGGCGAAGTTCTTGCGCCGGAACAGTACGAATGTAATTTTGACGCCGGAAAACAGAATAATGAGCGCGTTGAATTTGCAATAAAACTTCCGAATGACGGCGGAGAAGCGGTTTACCTTCCCGTTGACAGCAAATTCCCTGCGGATATTTATTCCAAACTCTGCGATGCGTATGATTCCGGCGAGGATGTTGCCGCTGCGCAGAAAAACCTGCGTGAAGTTCTTCTGAAATGCGCGAAGGATATAAAGGAAAAATACATAAATCCCCCGCGCACAACGGATTTTGCGATCATGTTCCTGCCCACGGAGGGACTTTATGCCGAAGCGGTGCGGCTCGGGCTTATCGAAGAGCTGCAAATGCGTTTCCGCGTTAACCTTTCCGGCCCTTCAACCATGGCGGCACTGCTTAACAGCCTGCAAATGGGGTTCCGAACACTTGCAATACAAAAACGCAGCAGCGAGGTTTGGGATTTGCTCTCTCAGATAAAAAGAGAGTTCGGAAAGTTTGACGATGTGCTCAGAGCAACTCAGAAATCGCTTGAAAAGGCGCATAATGACCTTGAAACGCTTGTGGGTGTTCGCACAAGGCAAATTTGCAGAACCCTCAAAAAGGTTGAAACCCTTCCCGAAACCGATCCCACCGGGGAATATAAAACCCTTGCGGAAGCTTTGATAAATGCGGATGACGGCGAAAACTGATGCGTTTTCGGTCGATTGCGGGTGAAGCTCAGCCGGAATAAAGCGGATTCAGCTTTATCGGCGGGTACGGAATCGCGGCGAGAGTCGGAACGGGGTTTGCATAATCAAAGTTTGGGTTGAAATACCTGTCGCCGCAAAGCAGTGTTTCGCGATATACGTCATAACAGCGCAAAAGATTGGCTTTGCCTGCATTGGCATAATCATTCGGAAGTCCGCCCGATAACCGCGCCTTTGCAAACGGAGTGAAGCAGTTTGCAAGACCTTTTCGCATGAGCCGAACACAGAACTCCGTGTCCCATCCCACTCCGGCCAGTGTTTCGTCAAACATGCCGAAGCTGAAAAAGTTTTCGCCGCTGACTGCCATAAATGCGCCGCTGACTGCGGTTACATTGCGCTGAACGTGCAGAAAACTGCATTTTAAAAAGTCTTCAAAATCATCCTTTTCGCCGTAATAAGGGCTTTGCGCCCAACCGTTAAGGCCGATAACGGTGCCGGCGGAAAGGATGTTTCCGCTTTCGTTCACGATTTTTCCGCCAATCGCACCTGCGCCGTGCCGAAGCGCAAGTTCGGTGAATTCGCGAAGGAATGCAGGGGAGAGAATTTCAATGTTTCCGTTTAAAAACAGCAGCAAATCCGCGGCGGCTTTGCATGCACATGCATTCAGCGTTTCGGGCAGCGGCTGTTCCGCATTGACGTGAACGATCTCTGCCGCCCTGTTCTTTTTGAGTGCCAGAAGATAGCGGCGCATTCGCTCGTCTCCGCTGCTGTCATCCGCAATGATAATTCGTCTGCAATCAACCGTTGACTGCATCTCCGCCGAGTCAATGCATCGCTGAAGGTTTTCAACTCCGTCCGCACCTGCGATAACAATGCCGACGGAGGGTTCGCGTTTTCTCGGGTAACGCATACGAAGTGTACCCAAAACGCTGCCCTCAAAGCAGTATCCGTTTGTGCGGTTTTTCTTTCCCGAACCGTCGCCGGGATAAAGGGAATTGAATTCACGCTTCAGTATATCGGTGCAGGGAATTTCGCTGCCGTCGCAGTCGCGGATAACGGTCAGCCCGATTCTTGCAATGTGAATGACCTGCTTGGCAGCCGAAGCACAGTCAATGCAGTATGCCCAAAGTTCGGCCGGTGTGCTGCCGCGAAACCCGCCGACAGCCGCATGTACACGTTTGGCAACAAGCATGGGTCGCCCGATGCTGTTGAAGGAACGCAATGTGTCGCGCCCGGAGTCGGGCTTAAAAATCGGGTTTTGCCGAATGCCGTCAATCACGGAGTCCTCATCGGCAAAAACAACCTCCGCTTCGGGATTTGAATGAGTTTGCAAAACAAGCATGTGAAGCGCGTCCGGTGCGGGCAAATCTCCGGGCAGCAGCTGCAAAAAGTATGCACCGTTAAGCATCTTCTCGGCGGCTTTCAGCTGTTCGTGCGCTGTGCCGTTAAAAAGCACAAGCCTGAATTTCGGAATGCCTTCATAATCCGTAAGCCCTGCCTGCGCAAGCTCCGAAACCACGCAAACTTCAAAATTTGCATAGGTTTGTTTGCCGAGCGCTTCGAGCGTTGAGCGAACGGCCGCGCGGCTTGCCCCCGAACAGGCAATTGCAACGGAAACGAGCGGTGCAGGGTTCAGCGGTTTTTCACGCTGCAAGTCCAACTCCGCTTGTGCAGGCAGGTTTTCACGCAGATAGTCGGCATAGTCGGAAAATTTGTGCTGATTACAGACCCGCTTCGGAAGTGCGTTGAATGCCCCCGCAATAATGTCTGCCGCGGCAGTGATTATTCCTGAAGTGTTTGTTTCTGTCATTTCGGATTCCTCCTGCATCATGCGGTATTTCTGTACCTTGTTTTTTACCGCGTTTGAGCGGTTCGGCGGCTGTTCCGCCGCCTGCTGCATGATAGTATCTGCGGATTCTGCAATTTTGATTCCGAAACGGACTCAAGGAGGACTGCGGTTTGTACCTGCGGAAAACAGCTTTTTCTGTCGCTTTCTCAGAACTGTCGAATACTTGCCTTTTGCGGGAACATGTCTTGCGGCAAACAGCTTTTAACCGATAAACGGTGCATTCCACAGTTTCGCGATGTTGCAAAATCCGCTATATTGGTTTATAATTATTTTGTGTTCGCTGATTAATTCGGGAGGTGTCGGCAATGGAACAATATAATGCAAAATTTGCGGAGGTCTATGACATTTTCATGGACAATACGGATTATGATGCATGGGCGAATTATATAATATCGCTGCTGCCGACCGACTTTCCGAAAGGAGCGAGAATTTTTGAGTGCGGCTGCGGAACAGGCGCATTGACTCTTCGGCTCAATAAAGCCGGGTACGATGTCACCGGTTATTTCAAGGGACATGCTCGAAGTTGCCGCTGAAAAATCCCGCCGGTGCGGGCAAAAAACAAAATTTATATGCATGGATATGCGCCGCATTGAATTACATCGTCCCGTTGACTGCATCATTGCGGCATGTGACTGCGTGAATTACCTTACAAGCCGCGAGGATGTTGAAAAATTCCTTCTGACGGCATTCAACGGGCTCAGGCCGGGCGGCATTTTGCTGTTTGATGTTTCGTCAAGATATAAATTGCAGCACATTCTCGGGCAAAACGGCTATTGCGACAGCAGAACGGACGTTGCATACTTCTGGCAAAACTGCTATGATGCGGAGAGCAAGCTTGTGGAAATGGAGCTGGAGTTCTTTGTGAAGTCGGCAAACGACGCGCACGGCGAACCGCTCTATTCCCGATTTTCCGAAAAGCATATTCAACGTGCTCATTCCGAAAGGGAGCTTGTCTCGTGGCTTAAAAATATCGGCTTTGAAAATATCGGGGTTTTTTCGGCATTCACAACGGAACCGCCGTGTGATGAAAGCGAACGGCTGCAATTCACGGCAAGAAAGCCCGGCAGAGTCGGCAAATAACCTTTGCGGCCTGCTCAAATGACCTTTAGCGAAAGGAAAACATTATGAATAACGAAATTGAAAATAAGATGACCGAAAGCGATGCTTCCTCCGACTGCATCGAAAACACATGCGCTGAACGCGACAATATCATTCGCGGTCTGCTTTTTAACCGCACAGTGAACGTGATCGCCGTTTCGGGACGCGAAATAGTTGAAACCGCAAGAGAAATTCACGGAACAAGCCGTGTTTGCACCGCCGCTCTCGGAAGAATGCTGCTCGCCGTTTCCATGATGAGTGCACAGCTGAAAAGCGAAACGGACAGCATAACGGCGACAATTGCGGGCGGAGGGCCTGCGGGCAACATAACGGTTGTCGGGCATATGGGCGGAATCGTTAAGGGGTGCATCACCAATCCGGAGGTTGAACTGCCGCTTAACGAGTTCGGAAAGCTGGATGTTTCGGGTGCTGTCGGCGGCAGCGGTGAGCTGCGCGTTATTCGCGATTTGTCGCTGCGGGAGCCGTATGTCGGCAGGTGCGAGCTTATTGACGGCGAAATTGCAGATGATTTTGCAAACTATTTTTACACAAGCGAACAGCAGCCGTCGCTGGTTTATCTCGGCGTAAGGGTTGAGCCGCAGCAGGGGACCGTGCGCTCCGCTGCCGGGCTGATTATTGCACCGTTGCCCGATTGTCCGGAGAGCGATATTATTCGGCTTGAACAGCTGACGGGAAAAATTGCAAAGCTGTCACAGCATATGGATGACGGTGAGACCCTCGAAAGCGCGCTTAACGCCCTTTTCGAAGGAATGGAGTTTGAAATTACCGACACTCTCTGCCCTGCATACCGCTGCGATTGCAGCAGGGAAAGGCTTGAGCGCGTCATTATGTCGCTCGGCGAAAACGAACTGAAAGATATTATTGAAAACGACGGCAAAGCGGAGCTTGTGTGTTCTTTCTGCCAAACGAAATACGTTTTTAACGAGGACGAACTCCGCGCTCTGCTTGAAGAGGCACAGGCGGGCGGAAACGATTCGGATGAGATTTCCGCAGATCTTGCCGAAGCGATAAACGACTGCGGAAATGAGTGATCTCAAAAACGGAATACAACCGAAATCAACAAAAATCGGAAACTCGCCGAACGGCTTGACTTTAATGAAACGGCTTCAACTCGGCGTCTGCTTAAAACCGGGTGGAGGATATGCAGCATGAGAAGCACAAAAAAGAAACCTGACAACGTTATTGATATCAGCGGCAATGTTGAGCTTGTTATGAAACTTGCGGCGGACAAACTCGATGCGGGCGATCATATCGGCGCACTTTCGCTGATGCGGCGTGCGGAAACAATTGAACCCGAAAACGAGGAAGTTATGCTTGCAATCGCGGGAACATACAACGAGATGAACAGGTTCACCGAGTCGCTTGCTTATTCCTCATGCGTCCTGAATTCCGGTCATGAATATGTTCAGGATGCTTTCATGATTGCAGGCTACAGCTACCTTGGTCTCGGTGAATATGTTGCGGCGCGCAAAGCGTACAGGCAGTTCCTGATAAACGTTCCGGACAGCTACACTGATGAGGACTTGATTGCTGTTTACGAGGCTCTTGATATATGTGAGGCGAATTGTGCTTTGAACGAGTCAAGGGAATCCGTTCCTGCCGTTCGCGACAGCAGTGAAGTTGAGCTTGAAGAAACACTGAAACGCATTGAAGCAGAGGAGGATCGCGTGAACGGCGATATGGCATACGGACTTCTCAGCGATGCAATTGAAAAATTCCCGGATTCCTATGAACTGTTCGAAAAGTATCTTTTGAGCTGCTATGCTGTGATGCATTTTAAAAAAGGTATCAAAAAATACGAGGCCGCTCCCGAAAAATGGAAATCGAGATTAACGATTCGGTGCTATGCCGCGCTTTTGTACAGCGGAGCTCACAGGCCGCGCAAAGCAGCCGAGTGTGCAGACAACATCCTTAAAATGAAAGGGTTGGATGAAGAAGAGCTGATGCGGGCATCCGCCGTGATGCTGGAGATTCAAAATGCTTCCGCCGCGATGACTCTCGTTAAAAGGGTCTATTCGGAGCACCCGTACGATCAATTGGTAATCCATAACTACGCTCTATCAGCCTACCTCAGCGGGGATTATGCTCTTGCCAGAACTCTCTTTGAAAAACAGCTGCGAATAGATCCGAGTGACAGTGTTGCTGCTTATTATCGCAAACTGTGCATAAAAACGCAGGAGGACGGCATTCTGAGAAACGTCAGCATACCCTATGATGTTCCGAGCGGCGAACTGTTCCGCTGCATGACCGTGCTTTCGAACGAACTCGGAAATGAAGATGCAGGCAGGATGTTGACCGAAAGCGAACCGGAGCTTACACAAGAGGAGATTGAAGAGTGCGTACGGTATTGCGCAGAAAAAACTCCTCCGCCCTTCCGTATCGGCGGATTGATGCTTTTGTACGAGCGTGACCGTCGGTCGGCGATGCATGAGCTTTACAAGATTCTTTTGGATCCGAGTTGTGACGACAGCGTTCGCAGGTTTGCAATCATGACTTTCCGCGATAAAGAGAATATGACAAGGTTCACGATTTTTGATAAGGGAAAACTCTTAACGGGTGAACTGTTCTCAACCGAAAATCAGCCCGACAAAACAGATGACGAAGAAAAAGAGGATGATTGTCCGCATTTGCAGGCACCGTTCGGGCGGCTGAATGCACTCTTGCAGCAAAAGCTCTGCAATTGCAGCAAAAAAATCAGGCAGGAAGCCGAAAATATTGTTGAAGCGGCTGCGGAACTGTACAATGATTTGGGGTTGGCATTATCCAATTCGCAGGTTCCTGCATATGCAGCGGCGATTGATTATACATGCCGCTTTATGAACAGCAAAAGAGCAGTTAATGCAAAAAAACTTATAAAGGATTATGATATAACTCTGCGCAGGTTGGAAAATGCGGCGGAGAAGCTTCAAAGCGATCTATGCGTATACGGAATGTTCGAGCCGGAAGAAATGTGCAAACTTGAAGACAGCTTTGAAGAAACATTCAAAAAGCTTCATGCAGAGGAAAAGGCAGCAGTTGCAGAGGAAGTAAAACCAGCAGAATTTAATGGCTATCTGAATCCATATTCTACTATG
>ENA-OURS01001500-OURS01001500.1-human-gut-metagenome-genome-assembly--contig:-NODE-1500-length-19763-cov-3.627765_pt1 | contig 19763 bp, 17 predicted proteins | sample MGYA00242109_ERZ509010 | MGnify/ENA primary metagenome ERZ509010 (study PRJEB26280, sample SAMEA2338774) | human gut metagenome | biome: human gut; feature: human-associated habitat; material: faeces... | reverse complement strand
AAGAATATAGCCTAAAAAATATAAAAAGAGTATTATAATTGATATGTAAGTTATATTACACTTTGTTTTAGGAGGACAATTATGGCAAGCTTATCACTTAAGAATGTATGTAAAGTATATCCTAACGGATTTGTAGCCGTTAAGGATTTTAACCTTGATGTAGCAGACAAGGAATTTATTATTTTCGTTGGACCATCTGGATGTGGTAAATCAACAACACTTCGTATGATTGCAGGACTTGAAGAGATTTCTTCAGGTGAACTCTGGATCGGAGATAAATTAGTTAACGACGTAGAACCTAAGGACAGAGATATTGCGATGGTATTCCAGAACTATGCTCTTTATCCTCATATGACAGTTTATGATAATATGTCATTTGGTCTTAAATTAAGAAAAGTACCTAAGCCTGAAATCGACAAATTAGTTCATGAAGCAGCTAAGATTCTCGGTATTGAACAGTTACTTGACCGTAAGCCAAAGGCTCTTTCAGGTGGACAGAGACAGCGAGTTGCTATGGGACGTGCAATCGTTCGTAATCCTAAGGTATTCCTTATGGACGAACCTCTTTCCAACCTGGATGCAAAATTACGTGTTCAGATGCGTTCTGAGATCGCTTCCTTACATAACAGATTAAAAGCTACTATCATCTATGTAACACATGACCAGACAGAAGCTATGACATTAGGAACCAGAATCGTTGTATTAAAAGATGGTGTTATCATGCAGGTTGATTCTCCACAGAAATTATACAATGAGCCTAACAACTTATTCGTAGCTGGATTCATCGGATCTCCACAGATGAACTTCATCGACGCTGTATGTAAAGTAGAAGGCGAGAGAGTAACTCTTAACTTCGAGAAGACATCTGTTGTCCTTCCTCCGGCAAAAGCTAAGAAATTGATCGATGGCGGATACAACGGAAAGACAGTTGTTATGGGTATCAGACCAGAAGATATCGGAGATTCCCAGATTGAGATCGAAGCTCACAAAGATGCAGTATTCGAGACAGACGTAACAGGATACGAGTTATTAGGTTCTGAAGTATTGTTATACTTCAATGTAGCAGGAACAGCCATGACAGCAAAAGTTGATTCCAGAACAACAGCTCGTATGGGTGATCATATCACATTAGCAATCGATCCAGAGAAGATTCACTGCTTCGATAAAGAAACTGAATTGACAATTACCAACTAATTCGGTAAAATTATATAAACTCAGTAGAACCGGGTGCAGCATTTGTACCCGGTTTTTCTTTGCAGACAATCATAAATCTGACTGTCGCAGTATCAGTGCGTCCAATGGAAAAATAATGATTGCAAAACAAACATGTGTTCTATATAATAAATAACGAAAGGAATGGAGCGTATGATATCAAACCATAAGATACAGACTGCTTTAGACGAGATCAAGGAGATTTCCAAGATTGATCTGGCATTATATTCAGAGAAAGGCAAACAGGTTGCGGCTACTTTTGAACCGGAAGGCGATATGGAAGAGGCGGTAACTTCATTTGCAGCATCAATGGCAGAGAGCCAGATGCTGTCTGGTTGTCATTTCTTTAAAGTAATGGTAGAGGGTGAAGTGGAATATATTCTTTTGACAAAGTCATCTGCAGAAGATGCCTATATGGTAGGACGTTTAGCAGTCTGCCAGATAAGGAATCTTGCAGCCGCTTATATGGAGCAGTTTGACCGTAATAATTTTATGCAGAATATCCTGCTTGGAAATATGCTCGTGGTGGACATGTACAATAAGGCCCAGAAGCTGCATATTGAACAGGCAGAACGTGTTGTTTTCGTGATTGAGATTGACGGCAAGAAAGATGCAACCGCGATGGAGACAGTCAAGAATCTGTTCGTGACCAAGACCAGAGACTATGTGACAGAAGTGGACGAGCAGAGCATTGTCCTGATCAAAGATACCAGAGACATGAAAGAAGATGAAGAACTGCAGACATTGGCAAGTATGATCGTGGATAATATGCACACTGAGGCGATGGTGAAAGTGCGCGTGGGCTATGGAAACCGTGTGCATAATCTGCAAGATATTGCCAAATCCTATCAGGAAGCCAAGATGGCGTTAGAAGTCGGAAGAATTTTTTATGCAGAGCGTGAGACGATTGCATACAGCCTGCTTGGAATTGGGCGTCTGATCTATCAGCTTCCGATGAGCTTATGCGAGATGTTTATTCATGAAGTGTTCGGGGATGAAGTGCCGGATATATTTAATGAAGAGATCAATACAACCATCCAGAAGTTTTTTGAAAATAATCTGAATATCTCAGAGACCGCCAGACAGTTATATGTGCACCGGAATACATTAGTATATCGTCTGGAACGTTTAGAGAAGGCAATCGGATTAGATATCCGTAAGTTTGATGATGCAATGACCTTTAAGATTGCGATGATGGTCATTGCACATATGAACCAGCAGAAGGTAGAAGAGTAGGGCAGATTTGAAAGAATATTATGAAATGAATCTGCAAGTTTGTGACAGAGCGCAGGAAAATGAATGAAGTGAGGTAAGAAATGGCAGGTTATGATGAGCACAGCATATCGGTTTTAGAAGGGTTAGAGGCTGTTCGGAAAAGACCGGGAATGTATATCGGAAGTGTTTCCAGAAAGGGATTGAACCACCTGATCTATGAGATCGTAGACAACTCTGTGGATGAGCATCTGGCAGGGGCATGTGATACGATCCATGTCACATTGGAGAAGAATGGTTCCTGTACGGTAGAAGATAATGGACGAGGCGTTCCGGTCGGAATGCACGCCAAAGGTGTTTCGGCAGCACGTCTTGTATACACAACCTTACACGCCGGCGGTAAGTTTGATGATTCCGCATATAAGACGAGTGGAGGGCTTCACGGAGTAGGTTCTTCCGTTGTCAATGCATTGTCTGTTTATATGGATGTGGAGATCAGCAGAGAGGGGTATATTCATCACGACCGCTATGAGAGAGGCGTTCCAGTTGTGGAATTGGAGAATGGATTGCTTCCTAAGATTGGCAAGACAAAAAAGACCGGAACCAAAGTAAACTTTCTTCCAGATCCGGAAATTTTTGAAAAGACGAGATTCAAAGAGGATGAGATCAAAAGCCGTATGCATGAGACGGCATATCTGAATCCGAAACTTACGATCATTTATGAGGACCGCCGTGGCGAGGAAGTCGAACATATCGTATATCATGAGGAAGATGGAATCCGTGGTTTTGTAAAGGATTTGAATAAAAATACGGAAGTGCTTCATGATGTCGTCTACTTTAAAGGGGAATCTGAAGGCATTACCGTGGAAGCTGCATTCCAGTACACGAATGAATTTCATGAGAATATCCTGGGATTCTGTAATAATATTTTTAATGCCGAGGGTGGTACACATATCACGGGATTTAAAACCGTATTTACAACCGTCATTAATTCTTATGCGAGAGAACTTGGTATTTTAAAAGAAAAAGATGTGAACTTCACCGGAGCGGATGTCCGAAACGGAATGACGGCAGTTGTTTCCATCAAACATCCTGATCCGAGATTTGAGGGACAGACAAAGACGAAATTAGATAATCAGGATGCGGCGAAAGCCACTGCAAAAGTGACCGGCGACGAGATTCAGTTATTTTTTGATAAAAACTTAGAGACATTGAAAACGGTCATCTCCTGCGCGGAAAAAGCGGCAAAGATCCGTAAGACCGAGGAGCGCGCCAAGACCAATCTGCTCACCAAGCAAAAGTTTTCGTTTGATTCCAATGGAAAGCTTGCAAATTGTGAGAGCAGGGACGCTTCCATCTGTGAAATCTTCATCGTCGAGGGAGATTCCGCCGGAGGTTCCGCAAAGACAGCGAGAGACAGAAATTATCAGGCAATCCTGCCAATCAGGGGTAAAATCTTAAATGTGGAAAAAGCAAGTATTGACAAGGTGTTAGCCAATGCAGAGATCAAGACCATGATCAATGCGTTTGGATGTGGTTTTTCCGAGGGATATGGAAACGATTTTGATATCACAAAACTTCGTTATGACAAGATCATCATCATGGCGGATGCCGATGTGGACGGAGCACATATCTCAACACTGCTTCTGACATTGTTTTACCGTTTTATGCCGGAACTTATCTATGAAGGACATGTCTATGTGGCAATGCCGCCGCTTTACAAAGTTATTCCGGGCAAGGGCGAGGAAGAGTATCTTTACGATGATGCGGCTCTGGAAAAATACAGAAAAGCACATAAGGGAAGTAACTTTACCTTACAGCGTTACAAAGGTCTTGGTGAGATGGATGCCGAGCAGTTGTGGGAGACTACATTGAATCCGGCTACCAGAATGTTAAAGCGGATTGAAATCGAGGACGGCCGCATGGCTTCTGATATCACAGAGCTTCTGATGGGAAATGATGTTCCACCGAGAAAGACATTTATTTATGAACATGCGCATGACGCAGAACTCGACGTATAGTGCAGACGGTAAAAATGGCAGTAGATCATTGAAAAATCGTAAAGCAGATGACAAACATTTTGCAATGGTCTGTAGAATAACAGATAGAGAGGTTATATGATGCAGCAGGAAGAACAGATTATCCGTACCGAGTATTCGGAACTGATGCAGAAATCTTATATAGATTATGCGATGAGTGTTATTATCGCAAGAGCTTTGCCGGATGTCCGCGATGGCTTAAAACCGGTGCAGCGAAGAACTTTATATGATATGTACGAACTGGGAATCCGGTATGACAAGCCGTACCGTAAATGTGCGCGTATTGTCGGCGATACCATGGGTAAATATCATCCACATGGCGACAGTTCTATTTATGACGCACTTGTTGTCATGGCACAGGAATTTAAGAAAGGGCTGCCGCTTGTAGATGGACATGGTAACTTTGGTTCCATCGAGGGCGATGGCGCGGCTGCGATGCGTTACACGGAGGCGCGGCTGCAGAAAATCACACAGGAGGCATTTTTATCGGATCTGGATAAGGATGTCGTGGATTTTGTGCCAAACTTTGATGAGACAGAGAAAGAGCCGGAAGTTTTGCCGGTCAAGATCCCGAATCTCTTGGTGAACGGTTCCGATGGTATTGCGGTCGGTATGGTGACAAGCACACCACCGCACAATCTGGGTGAAGTGATCGACGGTGTGATCGCATACATTAAGAATCCGGATATCAATACCGAGCAGATGATGGAATATATTCCGGGGCCTGATTTCCCGACAGGAGGAATTATTGCCAATAAGGACGATCTGATCCAGATCTATTCCACCGGTATGGGTAAGATCAAAATCCGTGGAAAAGTGGAAGTGGAGCAGGTCAAAGGTGGAAAAGAGCGCATTGTTATCACTGAGATCCCATATACGATGATCGGTGCGAACATCGGAAAATTTTTGAATGATGTATACAGTCTCGTGGAGACCAAGAAAACAAATGATATCGTGGATATCACAAACCAGTCCTCCAAAGAGGGAATCCGTATTGTGTTAGAGCTTCGAAAAGGAGCCGATACGCAGAATCTCATCAATCTGCTGTATAAAAAGACAAAGTTAGAGGACACATTTGGTGTGAATATGCTGGCAGTTGCGGAGGGACGGCCTGAGACGCTGGGACTTGTGCCAATCATCCGTCATCATGTGAAGTTCCAGTATGAGCTTGCCACAAGAAAATATCAAACATTACTGAAAAAAGAATTAGACAAAAAAGAAATACAGGAAGGATTGATCAAGGCGTGTGATGTCATTGACCTTATTATTGAAATCCTTCGCGGAAGTAAGAATGTAAAAGATGCAAGAGCATGTCTGACCGATGGTGTGACGGACAATATCACCTTTAAATCGGCACAGTCAGAAAAAATGGCATCAGAGCTCCGTTTTACAGAGCGTCAGACCACGGCAATCCTGGAGATGCGTTTACAGAAGCTGATCGGTTTAGAAATCGAGGCATTGATGAAAGACCATGAGGATACGTTAAAGCATATCGCCGAGTATGAGGACATTTTGGAAAACCGTGCCACCATGGCGAAAGTGCTGATCAAAGAACTTCAGTCTTATAAGAAACAGTATGCGGTTCCGAGAAAAACTCTGATCGACAATCTTGAGGAAGCGGTTGTGGAAGAGAAGAAGATTGAGGAGATGGATGTGGTGTTCCTCATGGATCGCTTTGGCTATGCAAAAACGGTGGATGTCAGTGTCTATGAGAGAAATAAAGAGGCAGCGGATACGGAAAACCGTTACATCTTAACCTGTAAGAACACGGATAAAATCTGTATTTTTACAAACAAAGGACAGATGCATCTGTTGAAAGTGCTTGATCTTCCATATGGAAAGTTCCGAGATAAGGGAATTCCAATCGACAATCTAAGTAACTACGATAGTAGTGAGGAAAACTTTATATACATTATCAACCTCGGTGCGATCATTCACTCCAGATTATTATTTGGAACCAAAACAGCCATGCTTAAGATGGTTGACGGAAGTGAATTTGACGTGGCAAAGAGAACGACAGCCTCAACGAAGTTAAATGAGGATGATGAACTTCTGATCGTGCACGCAATGACAGGTGAGGAGACGGTTGTCATGCAGTCTGAGAAAGAAATGTTTTTGCGTATTGAGGCTTCCACAATCCCGGAAAAGAAAAAGGGAGCAGTCGGCGTGCGTGGCATGAAACTGAATGCAGGAGATGCATTGAGTAACATTTATGTGTTAGACGGCGAGAACGAGCAGACCGTTGAAGTAAAGGGAAAAGAGGTTGTCTTAAACAGACTTCGTGTTGGAAATCGTGACACCAAGGGAACGAAGCGTTAAATAAAACCAAAAGAAGTAAGGTGGGAAAATGAATTACGAGCAGGCAAGAGCGTATGCCGTAAATGTCAGCAGATCGGGAAGCATATTAGGACTTGATAGTATTGAAAATTTAATGCACGAGCTTGGGGATATACAGGAGCGGCTTAAGATCATCCACATTGCGGGAACGAATGGAAAAGGTTCTACCGGGGCTTATTTAGAGCGGGTACTCATAGAAGCCGGATACCGGGTAGGCAGATATAGTTCCCCGGCGGTGTTTGATCCGATGGAAGTGTGGCGGATCAATCTTCAGTCCATGAGCCACGAGGAGTATGCGGATATCATGGAACAGGTGAAGTGTGCCTGTGACCGCATGGTGGAAAAAGGTATGGAACATCCGACGATTTTTGAAGTGGAAACAGCGATGGCATTTTTGTATTTTTATCAGAAAAAATGTGATTATGTACTGTTGGAAGTTGGAATGGGCGGCAGAACAGACGCAACGAATCTGATCAAAAAGCCAGTGTGCTCCGTTATTACATCAGTCAGTATGGATCATATGCAATTTCTTGGAAATACACTGACCGAGATTGCACAGGCAAAAGCCGGCATTATCAAAAAAGATTGTCCGGTCGTGACCATCCTGCAAAAAGCGGAGGCAATGGTGGCGATAGAATCAGAGGCGGAAAAACAGCACGCAAGGCTTTATACAGCCGATGTTTCCAAGGTAACGGTGGAAACCGAAACGTTAAAAGAGATCAGATTCGATCATCCGGGACTTGGAACGGTGACAACCCGGCTTACAGGGACATATCAGGTGGAAAACTGCTGTCTGGCGGTCACAGTGTTAAAGGAGATTCTTGGAATTGCAGACCGGATCATTATAGACGGGATCAAAAATACCGTGTGGCCGGGCAGGTTTGAGGTCATAGGAGAACAGCCGCTGTTTATCATAGACGGTGCGCACAATGAGGATGCGGCACTTCAATTAAGTGCGTCTGTGGAAAAATACTTTACAAACATTCCAATAACTTATATAATAGGCGTACTTGCAGATAAGGAACACAAAAAAGTGCTGGAGGCAATGCTGCCTTATGCGGGAGCCGCCTTTACAGTGACGCCGGATAATCCGAGGGCGATGAAAGCGGAAGAACTTGCGTCCGAGGCAGAAGCGATCGTGGCTCGTCTGTGGAAAGAGAGAGCCGGAAAGCCGGAAAAAGTACAGGGCACAGAAAATAGTCCACAGGGAGCAGGAGGTATGGAACCGCTTCCGAAGGTCAGTGCATGCAGTTCCATGAAGGAAGCAGTGCAGCTGGCACTGGAACACACGAAAAAAGACGGCGTGATCCTTGCATTTGGCTCCTTATCTTATCTCAAAGAGATCAGGCAGATCATGCAGTCGGATTGATCGATAAAAGCGTACATAGGAATGCAGTATCGAACGTGGACCATATCATTTCAGTATCGGTAAAGAAGGAAAAAAGATGGATAAAAAGAAAATACAAGAGGGCGTAAAATTAATATTGGAAGGAATCGGGGAAAACCCGGACAGAGAAGGGCTTCTCGATACCCCTGACCGCATTGCCAGAATGTATGAAGAGATATTTGGTGGACTGACGCAGACCGCTGAAGAACCGCTGTCAAAGACATTTCATGTGAAAGACAATGCGATGGTTCTCGAAAAAGATATTACATTTTACTCGACCTGTGAGCATCATTTTATGCCTTTTTACGGAAAAGCGCATATTGCGTATATCCCGGATGGAAAAGTCGTAGGTCTCAGCAAACTGGCAAGAACCGTGGAAGTGTATGCAAAGCGTCCGCAGATCCAGGAACAGTTGACGGCACAGATCGCAGATGCATTGATGGAATATTTAAAGCCACAGGGCGCAATGGTCATGCTGGAAGCAGAGCATATGTGCATGACGATGCGGGGGGTAAAGAAGCCTGGGAGCAGAACCGTAACATTTGTGACGCGCGGCGTTTTTGACAGGGACGAGAGGCTGCAGAGACAGTTTTTTGAGTTGGTGAGAGGATAAAATAAAACTGAAATAAAGCGCAATGTGTAAGCTTGAAAATGGTAAAAAGAATCAATCATTTATGAGCACGGATAGCTGCAACATTTGGAATCAGATTTCAAAGAAAATGAAATTAAATTCCAAATGTTGTAGCTTTTTTTGTGCAAAAATCACAAAAATCGGAGGAAAAGATGTGATAACTTATACAATTGTAATGTGATCAAATGAGATATATAATGACAATATAAAAATATTTGAACACATGTTATATATTTCGTAAAATAAAAATGAAAGGCGGAATACATATGAAAGCAAAGACACTTATCGTTATGGCTGCATGTATGGCAATTGGTCTGTGTGCTTCGGGATGTCAGAATAGCATGACGCAGACCGCAGTGGCACAGGAAGATGTTGTGCATATACAAATAGCTTATGAAAACAACCCGGGCGAGCCGCTTGATCTTGCCTGTCAGAGATGGAAGGAACTGTTGGAAGAACAGAGCGGCGGAGAAATTCAGGTGGAATTATATCCGTCCAGCCAGCTCGGATCGAAATCCGATATTATTAATCAGGAAATCGCAGGAGATTCTGCCATAACATTGGCGAACGGAGCCTTTTATGCGGATCTGGGAGTCAGTGATTTCAGTGTAACATTTGCACCTTACCTTTTCCGGTCATGGGAAGATATAGAAAAACTCGCAGAGAGTGACTGGTGGGCAGAACAGGAGGAAAAATTGCGGGAGACGACAGGACTTGTGATCGTAGGAAGCAACTGGCATTATGGAGTGAGAAATACCATCACAAAAGAACCTGTGCAAAGCCCGCAGGATATGAAGGGATTGAAGATCAGAGTGCCGGGAAATCAATTGCAGGTTGACAGTATGGGAGCACTCGGAGCGGCTGGAACACCGATGAGTCTTGGGGATGTCTATACCGCACTGCAGCAGGGAACCATTGATGGGCTGGAGAATCCAATCGCAGTAATTGAAAATGGAAAATATCAGGAAGTTGCAAAGTACCTTTGTGAAGATGCACACATTTATGATCTTACGACGTGGTGCTGTGGAGATGAATTCTTTTCCTCCCTGACGGAAGAACAGCAGGAGCTCCTGATGAAGACATGCGAGGAAGCCGGAGTGTATAATAATGAGATTCTGGATTCAGAGACCAGCAAAGCTTTACAGAGGCTTGAGGAAGCCGGGGTTACCGTTTATACGGTGGACAACCCTGATGAGTGGCTGGCAGCATCGCAGTCATTTTATGATGAGGCAGAAGAAAAATATGGATGGTCTGATGGCCTTGTAGATACCGTTAAGAATATTATCGGTCAATAGAAGGAGGTTATGATGAAAATGAAATGGATACAAAAACTCAGACAGATTGATATCGGGATTTCTGTGATCGCTTTAGTCCTGCTGATTGCAGTGACTTTTGCAGGGGTTATTTTCCGGTACGTCTTTTCAAAGCCTTTTTCATGGCAGGAAGAAGTGCAGCTGGCGCTGATCATATGGGTTATTTTTTTCGGGGCAAGATATGCATTTGAAACCTTTTCACATGTGGCAATTGATATGTTGTATGAACTGTTTCCTGCGAAAGCACAAAAGGTATTAACGGTTTTGATCGCAGTCGTTGTGACCGTTGTTCTTGGATGCATCGTTGTTTTCAGCATGAAATATATACAGATTATGTTTCATTATCATCTTCATACCAGTATTTTGCACTGGCCTTATGGATGGATTTATCTGCCGGTTCCGATCAGCTGTATCTGTATGATCATACAGTTTTGGGAAAATTCAGTGGCAGAACTAAAGACAAAAAAGGAGGTAAAATAAATGCAGATATATGTGATCCTGATCGCTTGTGTGGTTTTGCTTTTATGTTTATTTTTTAAAGTACCGGTGGTTATCTCAGTGTTTGCCGGCGCATTGGTTTATTTCCTTTTAGGTGCGTCCTCATCACCGGCAATCTTGGCGCAGCGTATTATTTCCGGAACCCAGAGTATACCGCTTCTTGCAATCCCGTTTTTTATATGCGCAGGCGTTTTTATGAATTATACAGGTGTGACAAAAAGGATTATGAATTTTTGTAATGCACTGACCAAAAGGATGACAGGTGGTCTGGGACAGGTTAATGTACTGTTGTCTACCTTGATGGGAGGACTTTCAGGGAGCAATCTGGCTGATGCGGCAATGGAAGCAAAAATGCTTGTTCCGGAGATGGAAAAAGCAGGATATTCAAAAGAATTTTCATCGGTTCTTACTGCAACCTCAGCGATGATCACTCCGTTAATTCCACCTGGAATCGGTATGATTCTGTATGGCTCCATTGCAAATGTATCAATTGGAAAATTATTTGTTGCAGGGATTGGCATTGGTATTCTGTTATGTGTATCCCTTATGATCCTTGTGTGGATCATCTCGAAAAAGAGAGGATATCAGGTTGCACAGAAGGAACCGAGGCAGAAAGGGGAATTGGGAAAATCTTTCCGGCAGGCGGTATTACCGCTATGTCTCCCGATCATTATCATCGGAGGAATCAGGATCGGTGCAGTGACGCCGACGGAAGCAGGAACAGTGGCAATCGTCTATGCGCTGCTTCTCGGAGTTGTTTACCATGAGATCACGATCAAAAATATTATTTCAGGACTGAAGGAAAGTGTCGCAACAACAGCCTCCATTATGCTGATCGTCGGTGGAGCATCTGCATTTGCATGGGTACTCACAAGAGAGAGAATCCCTCAGCAGCTCACAACATTAATTACATCTAACATTCACAATAAATATCTCTTTTTGTTGATTGTGATCGTGTTCCTGCTCTTAGTGGGAATGTTCATTGAGGGAAATGCTGCAATGATCGTTTTGGTTCCGTTACTGGCACCGGTTGCAGCCGCCTATGGAATCGATGAAATACATTTTGCTATGTTATTTATTTTTGTTATGGCAGTCGGCGGTGTCACACCACCAATGGGAACGCTTATATTTGTCACTTGCGGAGTCACGAAGTGTGATATAAAAGCGTTTATTAAGGAATCCTTACCTTTTTATGTACTTTTACTCATTGTCATGCTTCTGATTGCATTTGTTCCTGTTTTGTCTACCGGTCTGGTAAATTTAGTGTATTAATGGGAAAAACAGTGTATAATAGATGCATGCGTGAAAAAACAAATATGGAGGTTTTTTAGTATGAAATCTATTCTGGAGAGGCAGAAACAGGAATCGGCAAAAGATTATGTACTCCGTGTGCTGATACATAACATTGTCAATACAGAACTTGTTCCAGGGGAAAGACTTATAGATCAGGAAATATGCGGTCAGCTTGGCGTGAGCAGGACACCATTCCGGGAAGCGGAATTGGAGCTTGCACAGAAGAAGCTGATTGATATCAGACCGAAAATAGGAACCTATGTGTCTTATATCGACTCAGGATTGGTCGAGGAGATCCGGCATTTGAGAAGTGTTCTTGAAGCGGAACTGGCAGTTATGGCATGCGACCTGCTGAGTAAAGATGATATTGACAAATTATGGGAAAATATAGCGCTTTGGCAGCTTTATATCAAGCGTGGCGATGAAGAAAAGATTTTCTACTATGATAAGGAATTTCATAAGATGCTCTATCAGATGTGTGGAAGGAACTACTGGTGCGAGCTGGTGGAAGGGGTAGCCCCGCATTTTGACCGCACAACGATATTAAGCTTCCGGTGCAAGCCAAAAGAAAAAATTTATAAAGATCATGAGGAATTGGTAGAGGCGATCGAACAGAAGGATAAAGCGAAAGCCAGAGAAATCGCACTGCGCCATATGGAGCGTTATGTAGAAAATATTGATACGATCAAAGCTGAATTCCCGGATTATTTCCAGAAAATAGAATAGAAACGGCAGGAAACTGATCTCTGAACATCAGGTGAAAAAAACGATGTTCAGAGGTCAGTTTTTTTATGTAAAACTAATTGACAAACGAACAACTATGATATATATTAAATTATATGAAATATATAACATAATATAAAATATATAAAGGAGAAAATGAATGAAAGGTGAATATGATGTTGCGGTAATAGGTGCTGGTGTGGTCGGAAGTGCGATCGCAAGGGAATTGTCCAGATACAAATTGAAAATTGGGGTATTTGAAAAAAATCTGGATGTCTGTAATGAGACAAGCGGCAGAAACTCGGCAGTAGTCCACGGAGGATTTGCTTATGATGCGGATACATTGAAAGCAAGGTTCTGTGTCGCAGGAAACCGCATGATGGGTGATCTGTCCGAGGAACTGGATTTCCCGTTTAAACGGTGTGGAAAAGTTCTGGTAGGAAATACAGAAGAAGATATGGAACAGTTAAAACGCACTCTGAAACAGGGGGACGTGAATGGTGCAACAGGTTTGGAGCTGATCGATGAGAAAAAACTTCATGAACTCGTCCCTGCGGTTGTAGGAAAATTTGCAATGTGGTCAAAAAACAGTGGTATCATGGACCCGTTTTTATTTACGATCGGTCTGGCAGAAAATGCAGCGGAAAACGGTGCGAAGTTCCTGTTTGGACATGAGATACTTGGAATTGAGCGGGTAGATGATGATTATCTGCTGCGGACCGGAAAAGGGGAATATAAAGCACACTGGGTAATCAACGCAGCAGGACTTGGCTGCAAAACAATCTCAGACATGCTTGGGATCACAGGATACCATGTGATCGGTTCCAAAGGAAATTACATTATTTTAGATAAGCGTCTTGGCAGTCTTTTGCCAATGCCGGTGTATCCGGTGCCAAGCAATACCTATATGGGCATCCATGTGACACCTACCGTGGATGGCAATGTCACCGTCGGCCCGGATGCGGAAAACGTAACAGATTTTTCTTATTATGGTGTCCCACAGAAAAATATGGAGGAGCTCGCAAAGAGTGCATCGAATTTATGGCCGCATATCAATAAGGCAGATCAGATTCGTAATTTCTCAGGAATTTTGCCGAAGTGGGTAGATGAAAATGGTGTCATCCAGGATTTCAAGATAGAGATAAAAGAAGACATTGCACCGCATGCAGTGAATCTGGTCGGAATCGAATCACCGGGGCTTACAGCGGCAGTTCCGATTGCACAGTATGTGGTGGAACTTATGAAAGAACATGAAAGGCTGGTGAAAAACGATCAGTTTATTCCGGAACACAAGTCGATCCGAAGATTTGCAACGGCATCGTTTGAAGAAAAAAATGCACTGATCCGGGAAAATAAGGAGTACGGCGAGATTATTTGCAGCTGTGAACAGGTGACAAAAGCTGAGATACGTGCCGCAATCAGAAATCCATTAGGGGTTGCGACAATGACAGGCGTGAAATACCGTACACGTGCAATGATGGGAACCTGTCAGGGTGGCTTCTGTCAGATGAAAATTGAGCAGCTGATCGAGGAAGAGTTGGGAATACCTGCAAAAGATGTGAGATATAGCAGACCGGATTCGTGGGTATTGACTGGTAATATGCGGGAGGAAAAGTAAGATGGAATACAGGGATGTCGTAATTATTGGTGGTGGACCGGCAGGTCTTGCAGCAGCGTTAGAGCTTTATAAGAATGGAATTAAAAATATTTTAATCATCGAGCGGGAAAATTGTCTCGGCGGAATTTTAAGACAGTGCATTCATGATGGATTTGGACTTGGAAGATTTGGCGAAAGCCTTTCAGGACCGGAATATGCAGAGCGTTTTATTTCCGAGGTTGAGAAGAATAAAATCCCATACATGATCAATGCGGCAGTGACGGAGATCACAAAGGAGAAAAAGATAACCGTTGTGGCACAGGATGGAATGCATGAGATCGAGGCAAAAGCTGTCATACTTGCAATGGGCTGCAGAGAGCGAAGCCGTGGGGCACTGGGAATTCCGGGAGAGCGGCCGGCGGGAGTATTTACAGCAGGAACGGCGCAGGCGTACATGAATTTATACAACAGAATGCCGGCAAAGGAAGTGGTGATCCTCGGCTCAGGAGATATTGGAATGATCATGGCGCGCCGGCTTACCCTCGAGGGAGCACACGTTCAGGCGGTATTTGAGATTATGTCACATCCAAGCGGATTGCCGAGAAATATCATCCAGTGTTTAGATGATTATAATATACCACTTTATTTAAGCCATACAGTGACGGAGATACATGGCGATGCAAGGCTTACCGGAGTGACGGTGTCAGAGGTAGACGAACATTTACAGCCGATTCCGGGTACAGAAAAAAGATATGATTGTGATACATTAATTTTATCGGTCGGTCTTCTGCCGGATAATAAGCTGACGAAGGATGTGGGAATCGGAATTGATCCTCATACAAAAGGAGCCGTTGTAGATGAGTTTATGCAGACAGAAATACCGGGTATTTTTTCAGCAGGAAATGTGCTGCATGTGCATGATCTTGTGGATTTTGTTTCCATGGAAGCAGAACATCTGGCAAAGTGTGCGGCGGAGTATGTCGAAGGCAGAACTTTACCGGCATGCAATATCAATGTAAAAGCAGGAGATGGAGTAGGGCATACCATACCACAGAAAATAAGTGGAAAAAATGATTTCCAGCTGTCAATGCGTGTAAATCATCATTATGGTGCGTGCAGGATCGTAGTAAAACAGGACGGCAGGGAAGTAGCCGTAAAGAAAATGAAAAAAGCAATCCCGGCAGAAATGATCCAGTTTAAGGTCAAGGCGGATAACATAAATGGAACGGGTGATCTGGAGGTGATGGTAGAATGTTAAAAAAATATACATGCATTATTTGTCCAAATGGCTGTGAAATAGAAGCAGAGGTTTTAGACGGAGAAATTAAATCCGTAAGTGGATTTACCTGCAAACGTGGTGAGGAATATGTCCGTCAGGAAATCCTCGCGCCAAAGCGTACTATTGCAAGCTCTGTGGCAGTAAAAAATGGTGAGCTGCCGGTAACAAGCGTGCGGATCACAAAGGCAGTCCCGAAAGAACTGATCCCGGAGGTGATGAAAGAAATAAAGAAACAGGCCGTGACAGCGCCGGTGGAAGCCGGAACAGTTTTAATCTCCAATATATGTGGAACAGACAGTGATGTAATTTGTACTAAGACGGTCAGAGAGAAAAGATAACAGGAATGTGGTTGTTATATCAGACAGGTATAACAGCCACATTTTTTATTTTACAAATAAATAAATAAATTATATAATAAAACCACTTGTTTGTGACAAAAAAGTCAGGAAAGGTTAGAAAAATGAGAATAGGTAGCAGGGATTTTGCAACAACAGGACATACTTATATTATGGGAATTTTAAATGTGACACCGGACTCTTTTTCCGATGGTGGAAAGTTCGATCAGATTGATGCGGCATTAAAGCACGTGGAAGAGATGATAGGAGACGGCGCAGATGTGATCGACATCGGCGGGGAATCCACAAGACCGGGATATATAAAGATTTCCGATGAGGAGGAGACAGGCAGGGTGGTTCCGGTCATTGAGGCGGTAAAAAAAGAGTTTGGGATTCCAATCTCTGTGGATACTTATAAAAGCGGCGTCGCAGAGGCGGCGGCACAGGCAGGAGCCGATCTGATCAACGATATCTGGGGACTGAAATATGACCCGCGCATGGCAGAAGCCATTGCAAAATCCGGGCTGGCGTGCTGTCTCATGCATAACCGGGACAATACTGAGTACCGGAATTTTATGGAGGACGTGAAGCAGGATCTGCGGGAGACGATCGCACTTGCCAAAGCGGCTGGAATTGCGGACGATAAGATCATCTTAGACCCGGGTGTTGGGTTTGCAAAAAGTTATGAGAACAATCTGGAAGTGATCCGCCGCCTGAAAGAGTTCAATGAATTAAAATATCCGGTGCTGCTTGGCACCTCAAGGAAGTCTGTGATCGGATTGACACTCGACCTTCCGGCAGCAGAGCGTGTGGAGGGAACGATCGTCACAACGGTCATGGCGGTGGAAGCAGGCTGTATGTTTGTCCGTGTGCATGATGTAAAAGAAAATCACCGGGCAATCCAGATGGCAGAGGCGATCCTGGACAGAAAATAAGCAATTGCCAAACACCTGTTTTTTCAGGAGTTTTGCAGGCTTTAGATAACAGGAAGATAGAAGTGCTGAAAGGAAGTACCGGGATGACAGGAGATTTTATTAAAATAACGAATTTAAAAGTATTTGCACATCATGGGGTTTTTCCGGAGGAAACAAGGGATGGACAGGACTTTTACGTGAATGCAAAACTTTTTTTGGACTGCAGAAAAGCTGGAAAGACAGACAATCTGTCGGATTCTTTGAATTATGGCGAAGTCAGCCATTTTATCACAGATTTTCTACAGGATCATACATACAAATTAATTGAGAGCGTCGCAGAGCAGTTAGCGGAAGCGATGCTTCTTTCTATGCCGGTGTTAAAAGGAGTAGAGATTGAGTTATGTAAACCACATGCTCCGATCGGGCTTCCATTTGAAAATGTGTCGGTGACGATGAAACGGCAGTGGCATGAGGTGTATCTTGCGGTCGGTTCCAATCTTGGGGACAAGAATGCCTATATTGGGAATGGAATCGACGAACTGCGCCGGATCAAAGAGATCAAAGAGGTAAGAGTGTCAGAACTTCTGGTGACAAAGCCTTACGGCGGAGTGGAGCAGGACGATTTTGTTAACGGGGCGATCGCATTAAAGACGCTGTTATCACCACAGGAGCTGTTGGAGAAACTGCATGAGATCGAGCAGCACGCTAACAGGGAGCGTATCATTCACTGGGGACCTAGAACATTGGATCTTGACATTATTTTTTATGATAAGCTTGTGTACGAGGATGAGAATCTTATCATACCGCATATTGATATGCAGAATCGTGACTTTGTGTTAAAACCGCTGGCAGAACTTTGCCCGAATTACCGCCATCCGGTTTTTGGAAAAACAGTGTCGCAGTTACTTGGAGAACTGAAAGAGAGGTAATATGATAAAAGCAGTCTTATTTGATCTGGATGGTACGATCATTAACTCAGAAGAGGGAATTACAAAGTGTGTACAATATGCATTAAGCAGTTTTGGAATTGAGGAACCGGACCGGAAAAAGCTGTTGTGTTTTATCGGACCGCCGCTTGATCCTGTTTTCCGTGAAAAATACGGCTTTGATGCGGACAAGGCATGGCAGGCGGTATTAAAATACCGGGAGAGGTTTGATAAGACCGGAATTTTCGAGTGTGAATTATATGAGGGTGTCGCAGATACGATCCGCAAGTTAAAAGAAGCAGGCTGCGTCATCGCACTTGCTTCCTCCAAGCCGGAGACAGCGTGCAGACGTATTCTGGAACATTTTTCCCTGACACCGTATTTTGATGAGATCGTCGGTTCCACTTTAGATGGAAGCATCAGCACCAAACAGCAGGTACTAGAGGAGCTTGGCAGACGGATGGAGCATATGCAGATCACAAAAGACCAGATGTGCCTGATCGGAGACACTGAGTATGACGTGATTGGAGCGGATCAGTTTGGAATCCGCTGTATCGGCGTATCCTATGGATTTGGAAAAAGAGAACTGTTAGAGCGTGCAGGGGCATACTGTGTCTGCGACAACATGGCAGAGGTTGTGGAAGCACTGCAGCAGATGCGATAGAAAGGAAGATATCATGAAAACGACAGGCGGTTTTAAACTCTGGCAGATCATTTATCCGATTGGTATTTATTATGTTGTGTCGAGCCTTATGTACTTCGTGCTGGGACTTTTTCTGGGGGATGGGCAACAGACCTATATGCTGCGCCAGCTTATCTGCTCGGCTGCAACGATCCCGGTGACGATGAGTTTTCATAAGCAGGATAAAATTGCGGAGCAGGTTGTCTATGGAACTGAAAAAGAAAAATTGGATACAAAATGGCTCACAGACGCAGTTTTGGCGGCTGCGGGTGCAGCGACACTTGGCATTGCCGTGAATAATATCATTGCAATGACGCCGTTAGTGCAGATGTCGGAGGGGTTTCAGGAGGCAAATGAGTCCTTTTTTGCAGGAACAGTCGTGTTTGAACTGCTCGGTTCCTGCCTTGTGATTCCAATCGCAGAAGAATTGCTGTTCCGCGGTGTGGTGTACAAGCGTCTGAAGCTTTATTTTGGCGTGACACCGGCACTGATCGGTTCAGCACTTATCTTTGGTATCATGCATGTCAATCTGGTGCAGTTTTTGTATGCGGCGGTGATCGGATTGTTTCTTGCGTTTGTGTTGGAAAAAACAGGGAAGCTTTCCATGGCAGTTTTTGGGCATATTGCGGCAAATCTTGTGGCGGTGCTGCGGACGGAGACAGGATGGCTGGAGTTCAGTTTTTATCCGACGGTAAACGGCATTTTGTTTACGGTTGTGATGGCAGTGGCAGGAATAGCCGTTGTCAGCCTCCTCAATAGTTTTTTGAAATTCCCGTGTGAGGGGGAAAGTTGATTACAAACAGAATAAATTACAGCAGTGAAAGTGACGATACAAATGCAGGAAGAACAGAAATGTTCTTCCTGTTTTTTAACAGAACTTCAGCAGCTGGCGGGGAAAGGAGACAGTATGGCAAAGTTCTTAAATTATGAGGACCGGCTGGAGATAGAAAGCGGACTAAAGGAGCACATGACTTTCACAGAGCTTGGAGAGAAACTGGGAAGGGACAGGACTACCATCACAAAGGAGATCAGGAACTATTCCATCGAACAGGATACCGGTTATGGAGGTTATCCGCACAATACCTGCAAATACAGAAAGGCGTGCAGGAGAAAAAAAGTGTGTGGAACAAATGATTGCAGGCATCCGTTGGTAGCTGTCTGTAAACAGTGTGAACTCATATGCAACCGTTACTGTGAGCACTTTGAAGAGGAAATATGTACCCACCGTTTTAAACCGCCATATGTATGCAACGGATGCAGTGAAGTGAAAAAGTGCACGCTGACCAAAACCGTGTACGATGCGTTGGAAGCCCAGAGACAGGCGACGGAAAAGATATCGGAATCCCGAAGCGGGATCCTTGCTACGGAAGGGGAAATCGCCAGAC